>ERZ773239.698-NODE-698-length-31975-cov-6.320269_pt1 | contig 31975 bp, 29 predicted proteins | sample MGYA00580521_ERZ773239 | MGnify/ENA primary metagenome ERZ773239 (study PRJEB29015, sample SAMEA2737801) | human gut metagenome | biome: human gut; feature: human-associated habitat; material: faeces | place: China | collected 2012 ... | reverse complement strand
CCTCATAACCATTCATAACAGGCATCTGCACATCCATCAGGATCATGTCATAATCCCCTGGAGCAGACTGTTCAAATGTCTTCAAAATCTCTTCGCCATTTTCACAGATGGTACACTCCGCACCCTCAATCTTTAACAGTTCCGTCAGAATCTCTGCATTCAGTTCATTGTCTTCTGCGCACAGGAATCTCATTCCCTGAAGGATATTACCATCCTGCTCATCTACTTCTGCCTGTGACGCCAGAGCAGCTGTTCTATCCTCTGCAATCTTCAGATCTATGAGAACCTCAAAACAGCTTCCCTGTCCCAGTTTACTCTCCACATCAATGATACCTCCCATTGAATCAACCAGATTTTTGGTGATTGCCATTCCAAGACCGGTTCCCTGTATCTTATTCGTCATGGAATTCTCTTCACGGGTAAACGCATCAAAAATTGTATTTTGGAAATCTGTTGACATTCCCATACCATTATCGCTGACCAAAAAGCGGTACTTGGCATAAACAGATGAATTTGATTCACATTCCTCTGCCAGAAGCTGAATTTCTCCACCTTCCTGTGTATATTTTATTGCATTAGACAGCAGGTTACTGAAAATCTGCATCAAATGGACCTGGTCTCCATTCACCCACTCATGCCGGATATTTTCTTTTGTAATTATAAAGGTCTGCTGCTTTTCATATATTTGAGAATGAAATATCGTGTCAAGTTCTTGTATAAACTCCACGATAGAAAAGTCAGAATATTTGAAAACAGTTTTTCCAGCTTCAATCTTACTCATGTCCAGAACATCATTAATGATCCCTAACAGATGCTGTGATGAAATATCAATTTTATCCGCATACTCTATTACCCTGGCTTTATCACCGGCATCATGTCTGATCAGTGACGTCATACCAATGATTGCATTCATAGGAGTACGTATATCGTGAGACATATTGGCAAGAAAACTGCTCTTGGATCTGTTCGCTTCCTGTGCCACCTGAAAAGCTTCCTCTGCGGCCTGTTTTGCCTGCCGCAGTTCTGTATTCACTATTTCCAGCCTCGCATTATTTTCACGCTCCACAAGGATTGCTTCCTGTTGGTTTCTACGCATAACAAGAGAAATTCCCAGCATAACGCAGACTGATGCGATAACCGTAAATATAACGATAAATATCGTGACAAAATTGACAAGTCTTAATGTATTCGTAGCAACATATTCTGTCGGAACCAGAAAGATAAGTGTCCATTCGGCATTGTCCATTCTTCTTAATCCGTAAAAATATTCTGTTCCATCCAAAACTGCATTAGAATAACTGCAGCCTTTTTCTTCCAGTTCCGCCTTTGTTTTCTCAAAGGAAGAATTATGAAGATATTTCATCTTCTGTAAAACAGAAAATACATTATGTCCCTTAATCAGTTCCACCTGATTGCTGTTGAATAGCTTAAAACCATTATCATCCAGAACATACACACTATTATTCCCATTATATGCATCGCAGTTAAAATAAGGATTCAGCTGTTCCATATTCTGGGCAATTCCAAAATAAGAGATTGTAGTTTTCTCTTCTCTATTTTGAAGTTCTATTGGTTCTGGCAGACGTTTCAAAAACACCATCTCTGACTGGTTATCTGTCATAGAATCAAAAACAAAATTAATCTGTTCGGGATTGTCTTCAAAATAATCCAGATCACGAAAAAGCCCTATATATCCGCCTTCTGTATAATATCCGCCCTCTGAGTCCACTGCCATCAACATGATCTTATGATCTGCATATGCTGATAAGTCATACTTCTTTTTCATATGTCTGCAGAGTTCATCTGTCGTCTGTATGTTTGCATCTCTCAGATAATTGCATTCCTCCGTTACCCGGTCCCAGTTGGAATCGATCACATCCTCCAGATTCTGAAACATCTGACGGGTAACCTCTTCCATCTGATTTAACCGTTCCTCATAGATGATATCCCGTATATAAGTCTGATACAGGAAAAAGAATGCAAAAAGCATCGCTATACCAGCCATACAGCAACACAATATTAAGTTCCGGTAACTCTTTGCCTTCTGCATCCTTCCCCTCCTTATTTCCATTCAGCGTCTGCTTCGCTTAAAGTCTTAAATTGCCCAAAAAATTCTTTTGCCGCATCCAGGCCTACAATACCACTATCTGTCACTTCTGTTTCTGATGCCAGTTTTTCACTGATTCCGGAAATCGCAACCTGATAAGTCTTATCATCTTCCAGTTCCACCGGACTTACCAACACATAAGGGTAATTGTTTCCTGTACCGACCGCATCATATCCTTCTTTATGTAAATCCTTAATCTGTTTTCCTGTTAAACTGACGGTCTGAATTGTCCGCGTCCAGCCTGTTGGAATGATCGCACTGAGATCATCCACTGTAATATCTTTTGCATACATCTTCGTGCTTACACAGTCATTGTTCTGATTCAATCCGTTGCCACTGATCCATGTACCCAGGGAAACAAGTGCCAGATCGCTGTCTGTTGCCTGTGCAAAGCATCTTCCTATCAGCTTTGCGCAATTCTCCTGTGAAAGGACTTCCGTTGTTGTGGTAATAACTTCCGGTTTATTATTTACCACGCTTTCCTGGTCATCTTCAAGCTGCTTTACGACATCTTCTATGGTTGCCTTATCCTGCATATACTCCAGCATTTTTGTTCCTGTAGTGACCAGTGTATTTTCCCAGCCAGAGTAAATAAGCGGTGCAGTATTTCCTGCATTGATCGCATCTGCAATATCACCATAATAGGTATCATCTGCCTTTGCATCCTTAAATGGCAAAAAACTGGCTTTTAGTGATGCCTCCGGGTAAAGGGAAGATGTTCCTTCCACCGTAGACAGCACCTCCATTACCTTCAACGCATCTTCAAGTTTCTGTGAATCGTCTTCTAACTTTTTATTCAGCCCATAATAACGTCCCACTGACAGAATGTAGACATTCTTGCTTCCATCTTCTGACAGATACGGCATCAGTCCAAATTCATCTGTTGTTGTGTCTGAGTTTTTGATACCATTCGAGGATCCAAGCATGAACAAAGTATTACCTTTAATAAAATCATCTTTTGTCACTGCATCATCAATCGGATCGCTGTTGCTGCCGTCGAGCATACCAAGCTCTTTCCATTTCCTGATATATTCCATACTATCCATCATGCCCTTTGTATCACTGACATTGGCTTTCCCTGACAGATAATCCTTCCGCCACTGTCTTCCATCCAGAGAGCTTAAAAATCCGGTATCTGCAATATTGCACAAATACTGGAAACCATATCCCGGATACTGGATCTGAGGCAGGCATAACTGAACCCCGGCTTCCTCTGCTTCCTTCGCAAGCTGCTCAAGTTCCTGGAAAGACTGCGGAAGTGTCCAGCCATGTTTTTCTAATAACGTCTTATTATAGGTAATGCCAAAACAATTATATGCAGACGGAAGCATATAGATGGCCCCATCATCTGATACCTCTTTCAGACGTGATTCTACATAATTATCTGTGAAAGCATATCCCGAAAGATCCAGCATCCTGTCACTGAGATCCTGCAGTTCCGGATCATAAAGGGAAAGTGTGCAGATATCCGGCAGATCATTTTCATCCAGAATCGTATTCAGATAGACAGTTGTGTTTGCTCCGCTGTACGGAACAACTTCCAGTTCAATCTCCGGATATGTTTTATGCACTTCTTCTATAAAGCTGTCCACATCCATATAAGGAGCCATAAAAGTAACTGCTTCGTGTTTCTCTGATGTTTCATCTGTTTTCCCGCATCCTATAAGTCCTGTTGCTGCTATACATGCCAAAATAAGCCATACACTTTGTACTTTTTTGATTTTCATACTTTCCCTCTCACCAATAAAATCATTATAATTGCGTCTATGAAATAACATCATAATAAAGCGGACAAGCCCGCTTCAAACTTCCTATTACATTAAAAAAACACTGTCCCACAGACAGTGCACGTCATTTTATGCAACTGGCTGCCATTTTACATGCCCTGTAGCTTTGCGTCCCAAACTTTCATCTGGTTTGCCGATTTCCTTATCATAGCTTTTACACATATGCAAAAAAACTGATTTTATTATACTATAGCGTTCTACTGCACACAAGAAAAACCTCACCGTTTTAATACCTAAAAACAAAAAAGAATACGGCCTCCAAAAACAGGAGATAGTTCAACTTTTTTATTCGTTTCTACTATTATAGTGATTCAAACATAAAAGTCAAATTTAACAAAAAACTGCCATCGCCTCCACATTGTCCGTTCTTCGTACAGAGAACAGGTCAACAGCTATTTTTAGCCCTGACTGATAACCCAACTCCCATGCACTCGACCTTGGTAAGCTAAAAATTTAATGGCGATGTTGCTACTTCTTCGCATTCTCTTCCAGTTCCAGCATATACTTATCAAAATCAGACATAAATAATCTATCCTGAATGACACGATATTTTTCAAATTCAGTCTCGGCATGAAGCTTTGCAATTTCAGCTGACACTTTCCCTGCATCCTGTAAAATACCATAATCAAACATTTCAATAAAGCTATTAAGCCGTTTTTCCCAGTCCTGCATCGTGAGTGGAATATGCCGTAATGTCATATTCTCAGCAAAATCCAAGTATGCAGTAACCATACGATTCAGCTGTTTCATTTCATCCTGACTCAAATAATTCTTGGCAACCGTAACATCACTCTTCTTAATTTTGCCTTCAGGGGCATCTGCCTAAGTAGTTAATCCCATATGCTCTCTTGTATGGTCAGCTCTTTCTACAATCAGTTCAGCCGCCGTATGACCATGAACTGCGTAATGCATTTTATTCTGAACTGTTGCGTAGAATCTCCTGGTAGTTGCAGAATTCTTATCATAATCAATGGCTGTGGCATACAGGTCAGTTATTTTCTGATAAAACTTTCTTTCGCTTGCTCGAATTTCACGAATTCGTTCTAACTGCTCATCAAAATACTTTTCTGTCAGATAAGTTCCGCGTTTGAGACGCTCGTCATCCATAACCCAGCCTTTGATGGTATAGTCCTTTGCAATTTGATTGACCCATTTACGAAACTGCACCGCACGCTCAGAATTTACCTTAAATCCTACTGCAATGATCATCTCTAAGGAATAGTGATTTGTGCTGTAGCTTTTTCCGTCGGCGGCAGTTATTCGAAATTTTCGAATAACTGAATCCTCTTGTAACTCACTGTCCTCAAAGATTTTCTTAATATGATAATTTATAGTGTTAGTGCCGACATCGTACAATGTGGCCATCATCTTCTGTGTCAGCCATATATTCTCATCCTCATAGCGCATCTCAATGCTGCCCTGCTGATCGCCAACTGAGGCAACATAGGTCAAATATTCCGCTGCACTGGAACGGATGGTTATTTCATCTTTTTTCTTTTTCAAATAAGAGGCCTCCTTTAACGTTCCCAGATCATTATTCTGCCTGTGCATCATAGGATTGCTTCACAATTTCCATGATTTGATCTAATTCATCCTGATGCTCCATAAACAATTCTACATCACCATTTCCCCAGCGTCCTAAACCTGTAATATCCTTGCAGATACCGTTTGGATCATTAATCTCTGAAAACTTCATATTAATCGAAATACGCAATCTTTGTTTCTGGAAGACAATATCAACAAAATTAGTATCCAGCTTATAAGCAACATACAACTTTTTATATTCCTTCTTCACCGCTGGAGATAAGTTCATAATACGCTTATCCAAAGACTCAAACAGCATTCTTGTAAAAGCATTAACATCATATGATTCTAAGAAATACTTCTGCACTGTTTTTTCTTCTGCTTGATATGGTGCTAGTTCTGTAGCTGTTAAAGTTGGATATGGCCAAATAGTTTCTGCTTTCTTTGCTAATTCATTTGCTCTCTCTTGGATGTGTTTCTCATTCCATTCATTCTGCAAAACCACATATTTATTAAGCCTAAGTGCACTTTCCTTAAATCCACCCGGCATATCCATCTTATCCAAGAAAGGCCTATCACTCATCTCGGAATTATATGCAGTCAAAGTAAGATTGCCAATTGTATGTAAATATTTCTTCTGTACCTCCTGCCACTCAGGGCCAAGATCAGTTTGCCACTCCAAAGAAAGATTTTTGTTTTGCGGCATAATATGCTCAATGGTGTAATTTTCTATAGTAATTGGAGCTTTGTTTTCAAAATTTTCCAAGCGACTTAGAATATAATTTCTAGCACGCATATTATAAATATCACGATTTACGAATGCACCTTCAAACTTATCGTTATCCGGAAATTCTTTATAAGTATCCTGCATTACAAAGAATGCCTTAACAGAATTCAGGTAATCATCTGGTTTAATATAATTCTTCAACGTTGCAAAGGTCTTGTTCATCGAATTAGTCGGGATTTCGCAAATTGCACGTCTCAGGATATAGCTAATACAAAGCTTCAGAATTTCCTTCAATTCATCTGATGTTATCAGTTCTTCAGCACAGTCATGATGAATTTTCAGTAAGAACGGATAAGATACTTCCATTCTCAAATCAATAATATCTTCATATAACTTCTTTAAATCCGTGTCAGAATTTCGCTTAAATACGATGTTAGTGTAATATTTTGCGTAGTCCAGCAAATCTTGACACAGTTCTCTAATACTTCCAAATTCGCAGTTCAAGTGATACAACTTAAACTCTTCATATACACGTCCTTGCTTTGGAATACGAGAAAGCTTCATAGTCAAGTAATGGCGGAAAAAAGCATCCATTACAGATCCTTGCGTTTCATAAACAAACAGTTGTTCCATAGGCCGCCAGAGATGCTCATATACATAAGTTTGCTCTGATGGCTCTAATCCCATCAAAACATAGTTACGAATCAAATCAGATTCTGAAAGCTCCTTACCGGTAGAGTTCAAGCTTTCAAAAATTGCCTGTGCATCGTCTACAGTACGGTCTAACGTGATATTAACAATCTGTAATTTCCCAATTGACTCGTATACCTCTGCAGGCTGAATTTCTTTATCGGCCAGCTTGTTAGCGAAAAAGTTGTAATTTTCAATTAGCCTTGATCGAGTACCTTCTGCAATTGGCTTTTCCTCAACAAGGCTTATAAGAATGTCCCGATCTGTTTCGGTTAACAGTAACTTATACCGTTCATCACCATTTTCGTACTCATTTTTTAGAAGCATATTATCTATACGACGAGCATTAATTGTTGTGTCACCGGGATTCTTTATTGCATAATCGCGCAAAGCCAGGAGGAGAAGAGTTAACGTAGTCATTCGCTGCTGCCCATCAATAATCATATACTTCTGAACACCTGTTGGCATTGCCTGCTCAGCAATATTAACAATAGATCCAACAAAATGACCAGCTTTACCTTTTCTCTGCATCTCTACAATATCGTTCCAAAGTCGTTTACACTGATCAATGTCCCAGCTGTAAAATCGCTGATAAACTGGAATCAAAAACTGTTTATTTCCATTTAATATCTCATAGATATTGCCTTTACGTGCATCCATATCGCACCTCCATTACTTCTTTTCTCCGTAAGAAACCGTATCTTCTGCCACCTTGCTTAGTTCTATTTCAGACACATATTTATATAGCTTTTCCTCTTTTCGTGGTTCCACATTATCCGTCCAAAGCTCACACTGACTAATTACTGTGCTTATTGCAAAATCGTAATCTTCCGGCGGATACTTATATTTCTTAAGGAGTCGCTTAACCATCTTACGCATTTGTGCTCTAGCGGTTTCTTTTTTCTGCCAATCGATAGTGCGATTTTTACGAAGCATTTCTGTAAGTTCTCTTGTCAGAGCAATCAATTCATCATTCTTGTAAAAATCCTTGATATGCTCTGGTTTTGTAAGGGCATCATAAAATGCCAGCTCTTCTTGCGAAAGTCCCAGCGCTTGACCATTCTTATAGAGATTTGCAATTTCCTCCGCAGTTTTAAGCAGTTCTTTAATAACCTCTTCATTGGTGATTAGTCCGTTATAATAAGAGTTCATCAGTTGCGCTATCTTTTCGGAGAATTTTTGTGACTGTACCACATTTGTTCTCTTATAAAGAGCCACTTGCTCAGCCATGAGTTTTTTCAAAATCTCGACAGCGATATTCTTTTCTTTCATTCTAGAGATTTCATCCAAGACAGCCGGATCAAACAAGCTGAAATTTTCACCGCCACTCTTGCTGCTGTCAAATAAGCTAATGACACCTTCACTCTGTACTGCCGCTTTCAAAAGTTCGTTGATTTGATCGTTAATCTCAGTAAGCGACAGGCTCTTTCCACCAGTACCACCGTAAGTGATCTTAATAACCGTGGATCGCAAAGCTTCCATATAAGCCGCTTCATGCCTTTCCTGTTCTGTTGTCATACTGGAACAAAGTGAATGCGACTGTTTCAAAAGCATAGCTTCCTTTAAGAACAAATCTTTTCTTTCTGGTACACTTGCATCGAGAATAAAGTTTACCCCACCAGTAATCAGCTTAGCCATTGTAAGCGGAGAACCTCCTACAAAACCACTAAAATCAAAGCCATGCAATAAATCCTTGCAGACCTGCAGCTTTTCCTGAAACTTCGGATAGGCCATCTTAGCAATGTTCATATCACCGTATTTAGACTGATCGCGCTTCGTATATTCTTTCATCGCCGCCTTTAGAGCGGATGCAATTCCAACATAGTCAACAATCAATCCACCTTCCTTATCCTTGAATACACGGTTAACACGAGCTATTGCCTGCATCAAGTTATAGCCATGCATTGGCTTGTACACATACATAGTCGCCAAAGAAGGTACATCAAATCCTGTAAGCCACATATCTACAACAATAGCTATTTTCATCGGATCGTTATTATCTTTAAATTTTCTTGCGAGTTCTTCCTTGTGCGCTTTGGTTCCGATAATCTCTTTCCAATCTTCCGGGTCATTGTTACCGCCAGTCATAACCACACCCACTTTATCTGTCCATGTAGGTCTGATTTTTAGGATACGGCGGTAAATTTTCATTGCAATCGGACGAGAGTACGCCACAATCATGGCTTTACCTGTCAGAAGATTTGCTCTGTATTTTTCATAATGTTCAACGATATCATCACAAAGAGATTCAATCGTAGAATCTGCTCCCAATACGCTTTCCATCTGGCCAAGCATCTTTTTGCTCTTCTCAATCGTTTGCGCGTCGGATTGTTGCTCCAAGACATCATAAGTGGAATCAATTAACGCTAGCGTATTCTCATCCAACTTTAGATGAACCACACGGCTTTCATAATAAACCGGACGAGTAGCTCCATCTTCCACGGCCTGTGTCATATCATAAACATCGATATAGTCACCAAAAACCTCACGAGTATTTCTGTCCTTAGCTGAGATCGGGGTACCAGTAAAGCCAATAAATGTAGCATTCGGCAATGCGTCATGAATAACACGGGCATTACCAATTACCGTATGCGCTTCCTTTTCACCGTTTTCATTCTCTGATATAACAATTTTCTCATCAAAACCATACTGCCCACGATGTGCTTCGTCTGCCATAACAACAATGTTTCTACGTTCCGATAAGGCTTTCTCTCCACGCTCGAACTTAAACATCGTAGTAAATATGATTCCATTCGCACTTCTGCCATCAAGAAGTGACTTCAAATGTTCCTTGCTCTCCGCCTGTACCGGTGTCTGACGCAAGAAATCTGCGCATTGTGAGAACTGTGCATAAAGCTGATCATCTAGATCAATACGGTCTGTCATAACTACGATGGTCGGACTGTCTAATGCATCCTGCAATAAATGTGCATAGAAAACCATAGATAATGACTTACCGGAGCCCTGTGTATGCCAGAACACGCCACCCTTGCCGTCGGTCTTAGTTGCTACCTTTGCTTTTTCGATTGCTTTGCGGACTGCGAAATATTGATGATATCCGGCTAATACTTTGAAACGACTATTGCTAACGCCTGAGAAAAGAATAAAATTCTTCAAAATATCAAGTAAACGTTCCTTTCGGAACATACCCTCATAGAAAGTTTCAAAGGAGGCATACGCAGTATCTTCGTAATTGCCGTCTTTTGTTTTCCATTCCATAAAGCGATCTAATCCGGAAGTGATCGTTCCTGCTTTATTCGTAGACAAATCGCTAATTACACAGATTGCGTTATAATAAAAGATAGATGGTATGTCCTGCATATAATTGCGAATCTGATGGAATGCATTCTCCGCTCCCACTTCATCTTTCGCCGGACTCTTTAATTCCATCAAAACAAGCGGCAATCCATTAATAAATAAAATAATATCCGGACGACGGTTATTTCCGTTTTCAAGGAATGTAAACTGATTTACCACATAGAAAGAGTTGTTCTTTACATTTGCGTAATCAATCAAACGTACAATGGACGATTGCTCCTCGCCCTTCTCAAAGAACTTAACCGTGACGCCATTTTGCAGATAATCCATAAATATCATATTCTTCTGCAACAGACTTCCAGTATCAAAAGTATTCAATTTGGCTAGTGCCTCATCTATAGCTTCTACAGGCAGACCACGGTTGATACGCACCAAGCTATCTCTCAGAATAGAGTCCAGAAGCGGACTGGTATAATCTCTATCAAAATCCGGAGCGTAGAGGTGGTCATAGCCCATGTTTTCAAACAATTCAATGATTGCTTGTTCGTATGTATCTTCTGTAAATAAACTTGGCATGTTCAACCTCCTGAAATTTTCGTTATGTTTCTATGATAAACAAGAATTTACTTGAGCAAGCATTAGCAATTTATAAGGACTGGTTTTGCGATTATGCTCTCTCGGATGGAACTCTCCCCGAAAACTGGAAGATTACAACAATTGATGCAATTTCCAGCCTGGTTACCAGAGGTATCGCGCCTAAATATGATGATAGCAGCGATCAAATAGTACTTAACCAAAAGTGCATTCGCGATCACACCATTGACATTTCTCTCGCTCGACGACATCTTCCAAAGAAAATCAATGAGAAATGGATTTCAAAAGGTGATCTACTCATTAATTCTACGGGCACCGGAACGCTTGGGCGTGTTGCTCAAGTTTGGTTTGAAGCAAATAACATGACTGTAGATTCCCATGTAACTATTGTTCGCCCAAAAGATTCAATATTACAAAGCTATATTGGTTTTTGGGGACTTTCTCATGAAAGTGAAATTGAAGCTCAACACACAGGAAGCACTGGACAAACGGAACTTCCAAGAGACAGAGTCAAGGCTATGGAACTTCCTCTGCCTGATGAAGATACTCTCAGTAAATTTAATGAACTGGTCATTCCAATGACAAGTACTGTTATATCTAACCAAGAAGAAAATGCTCGTTTATCACAACTTAGAGATGCATTGCTACCTAAGCTCATGTCCGGTGAACTTGATGTCTCCGACATCGACCTCTAAGCCACTAAATTCTTGTTTATCTTATCATTCACTTTTATTTTTTCATCTATATTCAACAGAAAACGAGCGATACGCTCTTGAGTTTTTTTTTCTTTTGGAAAAGAAATCACAATTTCTTCCTGCAATCTTTTTCGATTTATTTCAGTCTGACCGGTTGAGCCTTCCGCAAGCGTTTCAATTTTAGGTTGGAACGCTTTAACCGCATACCCATAATAAATAGAATCAATTTCCTCGGTTGGACGAAGAAGTATCATATGTCCATCTATTGTTGTTGGGGTTGGCACATCATACAATTGAGCAACACGACCAGCAGTTCCAGTACCGGTAGAGTTAATCAGCACATCTCCTGGTTGAAGCATTTTATCAGCGGGCACTTTCTTTTTTGAACAGTCATGTAATCTTGATTCCTCATACTTGATTTCAAAATTTCGATTACATTTCTGATTTAACACACAAACTGTATTCTCATTTTCTCTTTCTACATATTTAGGTGGAATGCCTTTAGACATAAATGATGTGATTTCTCCCAAACATCTTTTTCTCCACTCTGTCATATTGTCACCTTCCTAACCGATATATTTCTTGTGAGCCAACTTAACATTGCTCTGTTTGACCATTGCGTACTGCAAGGTCGTATCTATTCGTTTATGCCCCAAAAGCTGCTGTAACTGCTCAATCGGCATTCCTTTATCAATCGCCATCGTTGCAAGCGTCCTGCGGAACTTATGTGGATGGACTTTCGGAATATTCAACTGCTTTCCCATTTCACGCAGACGGGATTCTATACCACCGATCTTGATTCTCTCATGCGGAGAACGCAAGGTAACGAACAATGCCGGATTATCATCTATTCTACTGTCAATGTAGTTTTGCAAATGAATCTTTGCCCGAGCATCAAAGTATACAATGCGTTCCTTGTCACCCTTACCGAAAACCACACATTCACGCTCATTGAAATTGATGTCCGCTTTGTTCAGCAGAACCATTTCACCGATACGCATTCCTGTAGAAGCCAGCATATCAATCATTGCCAAGTCTCGAAGTTCTGTGCAGTTGTCACGCATTTTCTCCAAATCCTCGTCCGTATAGGTTTCCTTGATATTAGTTGCCGTTTTCACCTTATGGATACGGCGAACAGGACTTTTCAAAATATAATCCTCGTCCTCCAGCCAAGAGAAAAAGCTGGACAGAATCCTGCGGATATTATCTATCGTCACACGACTGGACTGGTTCTTACTCTGATAATCGGTCAGATAGGAACGCAAATCCTCCGTCTGAATGTGGCGGATGCCTTTATCTATCGAGATCACCATCGTTTCAATGGTTGTGCGGTAGTATTTCAGCGTTTTTTCGGAGCATCCTTCAATCCGCTTTGCTGCAACAAAGGCATCTATCAGCTTCGGATTATCGTCCGTATCTTTCTTTTCTGTCTGCACTGTAATCTCACAGCCAAACAGTGCGTTTTCAAGCACTGTTTGCAACTGCTGCATTTGTGCGTTGTCGAGGTGTGGCAGCATTTGCTGCACCACTTCTGAAATAATTTGTTGTTTCATAGATCATTCTCCTTCAAATTTATTTTCCAGAGAACGACTCAACGGCAGTTCCGTTGGCTTTAGCTCCCGCCGTTGGTGGGAGTATTTAGGTTAAACAAGAATTTAGTGGCTTAAAGATCAATGTCCGAAACATCAAGCTCACCGGACATCAACTTTGGCAAAAGAGTATCACGTAAAAGGGCTAATGATATATTTTGCTTTTCATTAGTAAAAATTGTTTCATGCAAAGGCGTGCATATATTTATAAAAGACCTAATTTCCTGAGTTGATGGTTCATTGACAGGAATAGCATTTAATATTGCCTGTGTCATCAGTGGCTGACCTGTACCAATGTGTCGTGAAGGCAGTGAAGCATTCCTTAACAAATAATAAATAAACAATGGGGAATCTTCATTCTTACTTTTAGCCTGTATTGCATTATCACTTGTCCAACACTTTTCAGGACAAAGAAAAGTATTTCCGCAGTATGCTCCAACTCTGCCGATAATGACGCAATTCTCTGCATTTGATTGATTGGTATATGCTAAGACTCCATTACCACCATATACGGGGATATTCCCGATTGTTTCAGGCCGCTTCTTTCCATTTGAAAACTCGATTAAATTTTGGAAAGAAGAGGATGCCGAGGCTGAAAATATATCTGGAAACATTTTCAGAAAAATTGCCTGAGCTTGCTGCTCTAAATTCTTGTTTATCTTATCGTTGAGTGCGATTTTATCATCAAACGACTTCAGAAATGAGCCAAATTTTCTCTGTTCAACTAATGGCGGCACCTCAATTTGGAGATTTTTTACCACATCAGCCTGAACACGCTGTCGTCCAGATGAACCAACCATAGATTTTATTGCTGGTTCTCTTACTTCCGGGCTGCAAACGAGATAATACAAGTAATCCTTATCAGCAATTCCTTCTTTTGCTCGGAACACTATATATTCCGTTGAGCCAAACCCGACCTCTCCATCATTTAAGATTGAGACCTGCGCTGTCTTTCCGTTTTCCAAACAAGGCGTAATTCTTGCCATAATTGTATCGCCATTGCGAAACTTCGTGCCACCTGAAAAACATTCTTCGGTATAATACGGAACATCTCTATAAAATGGTCTGAGTACATCCATAGATATTTTTTTTGCAACAGCACCTTTTTTTATTGTTTCTCTCGGATTGAAATCTGCAATATCAGAGAGCTTCTTTTTTATCCATTCAGATTTCATGTCCAATCGCCTCCAGTTTTTCACGAATTACAAATTCGTTTATTCTTTCTTGTCCTGTATTCATAAGCTAACTCTCACTTTCAGTTTCGTCTTCATCCGTTCTATACGCATCTTCAACCGAATAACTACCATCATCCAGCATCTTAACATTTATACCTACGTTGATTGTGTCCTGTGTTTTTCCTCCATCTTTCAATTCATATATAAACTGCAATGCTGCTTCAATATAATATTCAATTGCATTCTCGTCCAAATTCAAGATTTCAATATTATCAATGCTAATCAAATGCGCTGTAGTTGAAGTAATCAACCGTCCTTTTTCAACAAGGCCAAAATTTCTATCTATTATCTGCACGAGAAAATCTCCAGAGTTTAACCAATCAATAATTTCCTGGTTTTCATCAAACTCTTCAATTGGTTGATAGGAATATTTGTCAATTTCCTTTGCCCACGCTTCTAACTGTACCTTAACTTCACTTTCATTTTTGCATATGAACAGTGATGAATCTGATACATTTTCTGCAAACTCATTTAGCAGAAATTCTCCAAAAGCATTGTCTTTGGAATAATATATAATTTTCGAGTTGCGATGCGTTAATGAAAATTCCAAAATACTTTCCCATAATAGCGCATCCTTAAATCCTTTATCAGACTTTTTGTCTTTTCCCTCAAAAGGAGGTAATTTACTAAATGCTCGATTTATTATACTTTCAAACCTATTATTAGAAGCAATCGGAAGCTCTATAACTTTATTCAATCCTACTGAAATCTCTTTCTTGTATTCCGTAAGCTTATTTTTTATGTATTCCGGATAGTTTATGTCCGGATTTTCTTGAATAGAATATTCAGGAAATCGCTTCTTTGATATCGTACTTTTATAAGTTGAAAGCAATTCATCATGCTTTTCTATAATCTGCTTCTCCATTTCATTCCATACAACAGATGGAATTGCTACGGTTACCTGATTATATATGTCAAGTTGATTAATCATATCAATTACATTTTCAAATGTTGAATTAAAGCTAAACGTTGTGAAATCTGCTTTCTTTTCATATGCTTGAAACAGAGCATTCGTATCAAAAATCAAACAATACGTTATTTCATTGCTTGAGCTCATATCCGATCGCCCCCAGCTTCTTCCTGATCTCTCCCTCCAGCTCATGTGACTTTGCAAACATTTCCGCAAGTTCAGATGTTAACCGATCCATCTTTTCTTCAAATGGCTCATCGTCATCTTCTTGTTCTTCAATACCTACATATCTGCCCGGAGTAAGGATAAAGTCTTGCTTTTCAATTTCTTGCAAATCGGCAACGGCACAGAAGCCTTTAACATCTTCAAGTGTTCCATTAACAAAAGCTTCATAGGTATCTACAATCTTCTTGATATCACCATCTGTCAACTCTCGAAGCTTACGGCTCACCATCGTTCCCATCTTACGAGCGTCAATAAATAAAGTCTTTCCCGGTTGTTTCTTCTGTTTATTGATAAACCAGAGCGAAACAGGAATCTGCGTTGTATAGAATAGCTGAGTAGGCATTGCAACAATGCACTCAACTAAATCGGCATTGATAATGTTCTTACGAATATCACCCTCTCCACCTGACTGAGAAGAAAGTGAACCGTTCGCTAACACCATACCAATACGGCCTGCTGGTGCCAGATGAAAAATCATGTGCTGAAGCCATGCAAAGTTGGCGTTTCCTGATGGTGGTGTTCCATATTTCCAGCGCTGATCTTCTTTTAATTTATCCAATCCCCAATCGGAAAGGTTAAACGGAGGATTAGCCATAATATAATCTGCTCGCAGTGTTGGATGACGATCATCTAGAAACGTATCTGCAGCATAGGCTCCGAGATCTGGTTCAATTCCACGAATAGCAAGGTTCATCTGTGCCATCTTCCACGTAGTAGGGTTTGAGTCCTGACCGTAGATAGAAATGTTACTGATGTTACCGCTGTGGTTCTCAACAAATTTTGCAGACTGAACAAACATACCGCCTGAGCCACAGCAAGGATCATATACTCTTCCCTTGAAAGGTTTCAATACTTCTACCAAGGTGCGTACTACGCAGGATGGTGTAAAGAATTCGCCGCCACGTTTGCCTTCTTGTTCAGCAAACATAGAAAGGCAATACTCGTAAGTGCGTCCCAGAATATCTTTCTCACTGCCGTGTTCGATCATCTGGATATTGGTAAATAAATCTACCACATCTCCCAATCTTCGTTTGTCCAATTCTGGACGTGCGAAATTCTTAGGAAGAATGTCTTTCAATCGTTTATTTTCTTTTTCAATTGCACGCATAGCCTCATCAATAACTGTACCAATCTCTGGCGTATGTGCTTTTGCTGCAATCTCACTCCAACGTGCACCTGCTGGTACAAAGAAGATACCCTCAGAAGTATATTCATCAATATCTTCCTCGAATCCGTCGCCTTCTTCAACAAGTTCCTGATATTTATCGTCAAATGTATCTGAGATATATTTCAAGAAAATCAACCCCAGGACAACGTTCTTATATTCTGATGCATCCATATTGCCACGAAGTACGCAGGCCGCATCCCATATTTGTTTTTCAAATCCAATATCGGCTGTATTTTTATCTGCCATTTTAGTTTTCCTCCTCTGATGATTCATCTGGAACAACTTCAACAATATCTGAGATATCACAATTCAAATACTCACATATTTTCAAAAGAACATCCGTTGTGATATTTGCACCCTTACCAAGTTTTGCTACAGACGCAGAACTAATTCCTGCCTTCTTAGCAAACTCTGTTTTCTTCATATCTAATTCTACAAGTTTTACCCATAACTTTTTGTATGATAGCTTCATTCTGTCTCCTTTGGGAGGTCTTTCCTCCAGCTTGGCATAAATCCGTAGACGTGGCCGTCTTTTTCGTCTTTATAATAAGTAGTTACTTTTGCGCCTGCTGCCTGCAAATCGATATCAGGCATAACATTCAAGTTATCAACTATAATTATTTGTCCGTTACCTTTATGATTAATAAAATACTGATACAATCCGTTTTTTAATGTTGCACCTTGAGTGCCATCTTCATTTTCATCAAAGCCTAGAAGGGGCGTGTCAATCATCAATATACCCGGTTTGATAAAAACATCATCTGAATTGAAGTATTCATAAAGCATTAATGCGATGACCGAATTCAAAAAAGAACGATAACCTTTTCCTTGATCTTCCTCTTTTGACACTCCATCCATCAATATATCAAATGTCTTAAAATCCCAGCTTGCATAGCCTGCACGATAGTTGCATTCTTTAAGTATCTTGTTAAGCAATTCATTAAATCCAGTACCTACTAACTCTTCAAATTCCTTCTTAGCATGATACAATGGAGGATTCTTTTTCTTTTGTAATTCAGATACCTTCTTCTGACCGAGAACCTGTAATTGCTCATTTACAAAATCAATACCAGACTGTAGTTTTGTATAATCCCTATAACACTGAAGATCCGTTCTATAGTCATTTATCTTCAATGTCTTTTCAGCAATAGCTTCCAAGATTTCGGCTCGGCGTTTTGTTAGCTCTGATATATTCTTATTGAGGACATTTTGTTCTTCTCGAACATTATTTTCTGTTGCAGCAATAACCGCTAACTCAGAAACGATTCTCTTTGTTTCTGCTTGGATAGCGGAATCATAACTTTCATCATGATTATCAATTGGTCCACCACAAAATGGGCAGATATCATTTTTAGGAAGTCCTTTTACAGCCTTTTCACCTTTTGAAATAAAATCAAGACGTTGCAAATCTGCTTTATACTGGCTGGTTAAAGACTTATATCTATCAATCAGGACTTTGCAATTAGCATCTTCTTGCTGATATTCAGAGATTTGTCTTATAACCGTAGCATTATCTTCTACCAACTCTGACATTTCTTGTTGCAGTGTAGAAATACTTTCTGTTAATTCCTGCATCTGTTTATCAACATCCACATCAGCAAGTTTCTCTAATTGCATTATATAGTTCACTTTTTTATCTGACAAAGCGGAAACTTGTTCCTCTATATAAGCAACAACCGCTTTCTTTTTTTCATTTGCCACCTCAGGCTTAAGGATTTCTTCTACTCCTTCTTTATAATCGCCTGTCAACAAGAAATATAAAGATGATATCAATGCAGTTTCGTAATTAAAGTCCTTTATTATCAAAGAACCCGATTTATCAATCTCGTCCTCATCAGCAAAGAATACATTAGCAATATTGGTCCAAGAAATCCGTTCACGGGCATATCTAGCACTCTTAGGAACATTAATAGTTTCATTAAGACCGATAATTCTTAACCACAAATCATTTAAATATAACGGTCCTTTTCCCTTATAATTTGTTTCATATATTCCATTCACCACATCTGGATGCTCACATATAACTTCAGCTTGATTGTCATTCAACCTACGCTTTATCATAATATCGCCATATCGTTTTGTATAAAACACTCCTTCAATATCAGAATATCCAGTTAATGGCGAGAATGGATTTTTATCCGAACTAAACAAGTAATAAATGCACTTTAATATCCAGGTCTTACCGGTATTTGACCTTCCCTGAATAATATTTAATCCATCATCAAATTCAATAACTCCGTCTATCTTTCCGGCTCCAGATACTCGGAGCTGTTTTATTCTAAAAGACTGCATCCTCATACCTCCTTCGATTCTGTAGCCAATTTACTTATGTACTTTAGAACTGCTTCGTCTGTATAATTTGCAAATTTTCTACAAACAATTCTTGCTCCAATTGCATAAGCCTTACTATATGATGATTGAATATTAGTAACGATTTCTCTACCTCTTTCATTAAGAGAATAAACTAATCCTTCGGCACTCTTACCTACAATTACATAATCATCTTTAACCGAGAGCTTTATTGCCTCGGTTATTTTTTCTCTTTTATTTGTAAATTCGGCAAACCCGAATTCATTATCTCCATGCAGATTCTTATCAAGTACTTTGCATTTCTTTCCATAAATGCAAATAAAGTCTAATGCAGTCAACCTATCTGAATTCACTGGCTTAGCAAGAACACTCATCAGAACCAAAATGCGGAGCATATTTTCAAAAGTAGTATTAAACACTTTATTCTTCATATGGGTCTACCCACGATTTAATCGTCTCATCATTCACCAGTATATGAACTATTCCGAGCCTTTCTAAATTTCCAATTAGATTCTTGATAAGCATTAGTTTTGATTTTGTGAGTTGAATATCAGAAATCTTTTTTAATACTTCCAACAATCTTCTATATCCATTGTCATACTCATCATAATATGTGGTTTTAATTCCTCCAAAGGCATCTTCTTTTAGTATATCGAATTGGTTCTCACCATCTCCATACACTTCGCTAATAGAACGTTGAATGCTCTCAGCACTCAAGTATGCTTTTCTCTGATCATAGAAGTTAATTTGATATTTTCGCGGAAGATTAGGAATATCGTCAACAGTAACTTCATCTCTAGATAACGCTTCAGCGTAAGCATCACATAGTGCAGATATATAACCGGATTCGAACTCGTATATTTGAGATTCGTCCAATTGAATAGGTAACTCAATTGTCTCACCATCAATAACCAGTTTTCCATCATCAAAGTAAATGCGATTCTCCGCAAGATTTTTAATGCTGGGTTTTGGTTCATGGATTGTAAGACAAATATCCACATCATGAATACCCTTCGATAACCCATGAAAAATTTGACTCATTATATCTTGCATTGCAGATCCGAGTTCCTCTATTGCAACCAAAATACCTTTTTTTGCTAAGAACGTTTGCAAATGGTCCTTATCTGCATCATAGAGATTATCGATTTCCTCTGCAAAATCAGACCCATCATATCTACTACAAATAAGCCCAGCTCTGTTCCTTGATATAAACTTTTTCCCTTCAAAAATTTGGTCTTGCATGTTTAAGGACATTCCATTAGCCAATGGATTGAACTTATCATCCAAGGCCATTTTTTCTTCCTCTTCAGTCATCGGGGCACGCAATGTGTCTCCAATAAGCTGCACGACGAAAATACCACCACGCTCAAATGGTGCCATATATATCTTCAATTCTTCAGCTATCTCATGAAAATACACTACGCCATACCTCCTTTGACCTTTTAGGTCAAACCACGGTCAATTGCAGTCAAACCTCAAAAATCGAAATTCCCTATAATGGATTCATACTTAACAACAAGGTGTAAAGTCTTATAAAAGTATAACACAAAATTTTACGTTTTTCAATCTTCTGTGAGCTATCGTTCATAAATAATTTACGAACGTAAATAAATTCTTTAGCATTCGCAGTGATGAAAGCACTAGTCCCGGATATGACATTAAACTGTCTGACTTGACCATCAACTCACCATCTTCGTGGCCACGTGGTGTGTTCGTAGTTGATGAACAAGAGAACATTATCAATAGAGTGCCAGCTTACGAACGGCTGGTCACCGAAAAGAAGCGGAGTTATCCGCATGAGGTGACCATCTTATGAAAAACACTGGCAGCCATAACGGTTATCTCCGCTTCGTACATGAAGCCAACGGAGGTAAAAGTTATGGCAATCAAAGAAAATCAAAGTAAACAATATCGTATCTACATCAAGAATTCAAAAAGCTGGGTGGATGTCAACAAGGAATTCTACACGAATTACTATCGTGACATCAATTCCTATCGCAAGCGTCAGCAGGAGCATGGCCGTTGTGTCTGCCCTGCAAGCAAACGCTATTTATGCGACATGGACTGTATGACCTGTCCGTATGCCAAGGCTGGCGACCAGCTTTCTCTCGATAATACCGTAAGCGACGGTGAAGGAAATGAAAAGAGCTGGCTTGATGACATGCCGGATGAATCCGCAGCTATCGCTGAATTAATGGAGGATGCAGAACTTCTCCGTGCCCTCTATGCAAAGCTGAATGAGCTGGACTCGGAAGGCCGTCTTATCTGCCAGCTTATTATGGAAGGAAAATCTGAGCGTGACTGTGGCAAGGAAATGGGGCTCTCCCGTAATACCTTTGTATACCGCAGGGACAAGCTACTCCAGAAGCTTCGCTCAGATCTGAAAGATTACATCTAATTTGAATGGTCGTCCTCTGATATTTCAGGGGACGATTTTTCTTTTCAAAAAACTTTTTATAATTTTTCGGCCAAACGGCCACCTCACCTCCATTGAGTAGTGTAAGGCGAAACAAAACGACCTACAGAAAGCGAGGTGAACACCGTGAAACAGACCTTTCACAACAGAAGCGGCACTGACGCAGAAGTAATTGCTACTCTCACAGCAATCAGTCAGGTATCCGCAAGAATGGCGAAGAATCTTAGACTCATCGCCGCACAGAGGCAATCCGAGGAAGGAGGAACAACAAATGTCAAAAATGAACGATATGGCTATGACCATCGAAGAACTGAGAAATGCTGCCGCTGCTATTAACGATGCAGCAAACTGGCTTGCACAGCAGTTTACATCCGATGTTCAGCAGCAAATAGAAAATATTGCTGCTAATACGGAGGAGAAAGCAAAACCTGCACTGACCCTTGAAGAGGTTCGAGCTGTTCTGGCTGACAAATCTCGTGCTGGACATACGGCTGAGATTCGAGAGCTTCTTAAAAAGTATGGTGCAAGCAAGCTGTCACTCGTAGACCCAAAACATTATGAAGCCCTGCTCAGGGAAGCGGAGGTGCTCTAATATGCCACCAAAAGGACATGCACTCCTCTCCGCATCCTCTTCTGACCGATGGCTTCACTGTCCACCGTCGGCAAGGCTCTGTGAAACCTATGAGGATAAAGGTAGTGATTATGCTGCAGAAGGTACCGACGCACACGCTCTTTGTGAATACAAGCTCCGTAAAGCTCTCGGCATGAAAGCTACTGATCCAACCAAAAATCTCGACTGGTACAACGCCGAAATGGAAGATTGTGCCACCAGATACGCCAGCTTTATTATGGAGCTTTTGGAAGACGCCAAGCAAACCTGCTTCGATCCAGTTGTCATGATTGAACAGCGAGTGGACTTCTCCCGTTGGGTGGAACAAGGCTTCGGAACCGCAGACTGTATTATTATTGCAGATGGAACACTTAGAATATGCGACTACAAAAATGGAGTCGGTTGTCTTGTTTCTGCTAATAAGAATCCCCAACTTTCCTGCTACTCCCTTGGCGCTCTGGAGCTTTTCGATGATATTTATGACATCGATACGGTCAGCATGACCATCTACCAGCCTAGACGTCAGAACGTTTCTACCTATGAAGTCAGTAAGGATGACCTGTATCAGTGGGCCGATGAAGTTCTAAAGCCTACCGCTGACCTCGCCTTCGCCGGTGATGGAAATTTCCTGTGTGGTGAATGGTGCGGATTCTGCAAGGCAAAGCATGAATGCAGGGCCAGAGCGGAAGCCAATCTTCTACTCGCACAGCACGATTTCAAACTACCACCTCTGCTGGAAGATTCGGAAATCGAAGTTATCCTTTCCCGTGTCGATGAACTGGTCTCTTGGGCCAACGACATCAAGGAGTATGCACTTCAGCAGGCAATCAGCGGTAAAGAATGGACAGGCTGGAAACTGGTTGAAGGTCGCTCCAACCGAAGATACACCAACGAAAACGCCGTGTCTAAAGCTGTCGAAGCTGCTGGTTTTGACCCTTATGAAAAGAAGCTACTTGGTATCACTGCTATGCAGAAGCTGCTCGGCAAATCTCGTTTTGAAGATCTCCTTGCAGCCTATATTGAAAAGCCACAAGGCAAACCTACTCTTGTGCCGGAAAGCGATAAGCGCCCGGCAATGAACACAGCAAAAAATGATTTTATGGAGGAATATGCCAATGAGTAAAAATGTAAAAATGACAAATCCCATGAAGGTTATTACTGGTCCTAACACACGCTGGAGCTACGCCAACGTCTGGGAACCTAAGTCCATCAACGGTGGCACTCCGAAATATAGTGTCAGCCTGATTATCCCGAAATCCGATACAAAAACTGTTGCAAAGATTGAAGCTGCTATCGAGGCTGCATACCGTGAAGGTGAAGCAAAGCTCAAGGGCAATGGTAAGTCCGTACCTGCTCTTTCTGTACTTAAAACGCCACTTCGTGATGGAGATCTTGAAAGACCGGATGATCCTGCATACGCTGGCAGCTACTTTGTGAATGCAAATGCAACCTCTGCACCTGGTATCGTAGATGCAGACCGCAATCCTATTCTCACTCGTTCTGAGGTTTACTCTGGAGTCTACGGTCGTGCCAGCATCAGTTTCTACGCTTTCAACAGCTCCGGCAATAAAGGCATCGCCTGCGGCCTTAACAATCTGCAGAAGATTCGTGATGGAGAGCCTCTTGGTGGTAAGGCATCTGCTGAATCTGACTTTGCAACTGATGACGACGATGATTTTCTTGACTAATGGAGGTAACAAACTATGGAGACAATCATGATTAGCACAATTCTTGTAAACATCTGTATCGGCTGCTTCGCTTGTGTCGGTCTCACTACTGCAATCTCTATGATTCAGAGTATCATCAACGACCATAAACGTGAAAAGCGTGAGCAGGAAAAAGACAAGCGTGACCTCGAATACCACGAAAAGCGCATGAAAGACTTTAAGTAATCTATCAACCTGCTGGCGGTGGGACTCACTGCCGCCAGCACATTTTCTGACAAAAGGAGACAACCTATGAATGAATTTGCAGAAATCTTAAATCTATTTATTGCTAATGTCATCGCATACACCTTTTTTGTAGCGGTATATGGCTTCATCATTTATAACGTAGGGAAAATCATTTTTTACCTTGTTCGTTATGCGGTATACCACATTCGTCGTGACATCAATAAATATAAATCCAATAAAGATAAACAGTAACACGGCAGGCGGCAGGGATTTCTCTGCTGCCTGTTTTGTAGAAAGAACAATCTCATGAAAACACTTAGTATCGATATTGAAACCTACAGCGATGTGCCACTTCAGAAAACTGGAGTATATCGCTATGTAGAGTCACCTGATTTTGAAATCTTACTCTTTGCCTACAGTGTAGATAACCAGCCCGTTCAGGTCATTGATCTTGCCTGCGGAAAACAGATTCCAAAAGAAATCCTTCTTGCTCTAGAGGATGAATGTGTCATCAAGTGGGCCTTCAACGCTACCTTTGAGCGCATCTGTCTTTCTCGCTTCTTAGGTTATCCGACCGGAGAATATCTGAAACCGGAAAGCTGGCGTTGCTCTATGATTTGGTCCGCCACGATGGGACTTCCGCTCTCATTAGAGGGTGTCGGTGCTGTTCTGGGACTTGAAAAGCAAAAACTCTCAGAAGGTAAAGATCTCATCAAATACTTCTGCCAGCCTTGTGCTCCTACCAAAGCCAATGGTCAACGCACACGTAACCGCCCTTTCCACGCTCCGGACAAGTGGGCCATGTTCAAGAAATATAACATCCGTGATGTAGAAACGGAAAAGGGCATCCAGCAGAGACTCGCAAAGTTCCCGGTTTCAGCTCAGGTTTGGGAGGAATATCATCTCGACCAAGAAATCAATGATCGTGGCGTCCGCTTGGATATGGATCTTGTTGCTGCCGCCATTGATATGGATACTCGCTCACGAAAAGAACTGACAGATACTATGAAAGCAATCACGGAGCTGGAAAATCCAAACTCCGTCCAGCAGATGAAGGCATGGCTTTCCGATAACGGGCTGAAAACAGATACTCTTGGTAAGAAAGCTGTCACAGAGCTACTGAAGTCCGCTCCTCCAACGCTCGCACAAGTTCTCACCTTAAGGCAACAGCTAGCCAAATCCTCCGTTCGCAAATATCAGGCAATGGAAAAGACCGTATGTGCCGATGGTCGTGCCCGTGGTATGTTCCAATTTTATGGTGCCAACCGCACTGGTAGATTTTCCGGACGTAATATTCAGCTGCAAAATCTACCACAAAACCATCTATCAGACCTTGCCGAAGCACGATCTTTGGTACGCTCCGGTAACTTTGATGCTGTGGAACTCCTCTACGAAGATGTGCCAGATACACTCTCACAGCTTATCCGCACCGCTTTCATTCCAAGAGAAGGTACCCAATTCCTTGTGGCTGACTTTTCTGCTATTGAAGCTCGTGTCATTGCATGGTTTGCTGGTGAAAAATGGCGACAGGATGTCTTTGTCAAAGGTAGCGACATCTATTGTGCCTCTGCAAGTCAAATGTTTAAGGTTCCTGTTGAGAAGCACGGTATCAATGGTCATCTCAGACAAAAAGGTAAAATTGCAGAACTTGCCCTTGGATACGGTGGTTCTGTGGGTGCACTAAAAGCAATGGGCGCTCTAGATATGGGACTTACCGAAGATGAACTTCCTCCGCTAGTGGATGCCTGGCGACAATCCAATCCAAACATCGTCAAATTCTGGTGGGATGTGGACCGTGCCGTCATGGAAGCTGTAAAGTTCAAACATACTACCTCACAATATGGTCTTACCTTCTCCTGCAGAAATGGTATGCTTTTTATCACTCTCCCATCGGGAAGAAAACTGGCATATGTGAAACCGAAGATTGGGACGAATAAATTCGGTGGTCAGTGTATTACCTATGAAGGCGTCGGAAGCACCAAAAAGTAGGAACGTCTTGATTCCTATGGTCCAAAATTTGTCGAAAACATCGTACAAGCCACTGCCCGTGATATTCTTTGCTACGCTATGCAGACACTCCGCTACTGTTCTATCGTCATGCACATTCATGATGAAGTAGTCATCGAAGCTGATCCCAGCATGTCATTGGATGCAGTTTGTGAGCAAATGGGTCGCACACCACCTTGGGCCAAAGGTCTACTGCTAAAAGCAGATGGTTATGCGACACCGTTTTATAAAAAAGATTAGATTTTTTTATAAAACGGCAAGCTCATCTCCATTTAGTAGTGGAGATAAAAATTTCATTTCTGTTTACATCAAAATGAGACGTTCATCTCCAATGGGTATTAGAGATGGACGTCCTTTTTATATGTCCATCCGGAAAGGAGGAATCCGACATGTCAATCAGCCTATACAATAGCGAGGGCTACCCTGATCCTACTGTTTTCGGCGCACTTACTTCTATTGAGAATGAAGCTCGTGCACTACGTGCTTTCAGACCAATCGTATATATCTGCTCGCCCTTTGCCGGAGACATTGAAAAGAACGTAGCTGCAGCCAGAACGTACAGCCGCTTTGCTGTGGAACAAGGATACATTCCTATCGCACCACATCTCCTGTTTCCACAGTTTTTAAATGATACCGACCCCAAAGAACGTGAACTTGGTCTCTTCTTCGGAAATGCCATCATGAGCAAATGCTCGGAGATCTTGGTCTTTGGAAGTCATATTTCTTCAGGTATGGAAGCAGAAATCAAACGAGCCAAGTGGAAAAATTACCGCCTGCGCTATTTCACAGAGAATCTTGAGGAGGTTTAACACATGTACGAAGTAAAAGAAAATTCAAGAATATTAAAGGACGGAACTGAAATCACAACCTACATCAGGGATGTGGTCAGCTGCAATATCTTAGAGGTCGAGGCTGGAACCACCGGTTATTGCGGTGGCGATACCGGTCATGGCGGTCGCACTTATTTTCGTATTCAGGATGCAGCTTGCACGGATATGGAAATCCATAGCTATACCACTCGCTGCGGTAGTAATGGTTTTGAGGTTTGTCTCGGTGGTGACTGCGAGTTAGAGACCATGATTCGAGCTTTGAAATATATACCGGTGATGTCATTTTTCAAAAGACATATACGGATGAAAACTTCAATCGGCACACAAATTATGGTGAGGTTGACCAGTACATGGCTCCGGATCATCACGAAGCGATTATCAGTCATTCAGACTTCGACGCAGCGAATGCTCTGGTTAATCAACGAGCCGCAGAAAAAGGTATTGAAAAAGGCAGTGATAAATATCAGCAACGTTATGCATTCTCAGGAAAAATACTCTGCGGAGAATGTGGAGACACCTTCAAGCGCAGGATACGCTCTTACACCACATACAAGTATGTCGCATGGGCCTGCAATACGCACCTGAAGAATAAGGAATCCTGCCATATGAAATATGTAAGAGATGATGAGATAAAAGCTGCATTTATTACAATGCTAAACAAGCTCATTTATGGCTATCGCCTGATACTTACTCCTTATCTCAAAGTACTTGAAAACTCATCTGGCGACGAGGCCATTCATCGCATTCAGCACTTGGAGCAACTCATCGCTCAAAACAGTGATCAGCGTGAAGCATTAACCAAACTGATGACACAGGGCTATATCGACCAGATTCTATATAATCAAGAAACAAATGCACTCCTCCTGCAGGCAGAGACACATCGCTCTGACATTGAAGCAATTACCATCGGAATGACCGGTGACGCAGCCAAGGTTACGGAAACCAGTCTTCTGCTCCACTTTGTGTCTCATACCGATATGCTTACAGCCTACAGCGAGGTGCTTTTTGAAAACTACGCAGACCACATTGAAGTCATGAGCAGAAATGAAATCAGGTTTGTTATGAAATGCGGTCTGACATTCACAGAAAGGATTGGTGATTAGATGGGCCATACACCATTTGGTTATAAGATAGAAAACGGCATCGCAGTTATTGATCAACCGGCTGCAGATAAGCTCAGACAGCTTTACAAAAATTATCTGAGTGGTATGTCCTTATCAAAGGCTGCATCTGCTGCCGGAATTAAAACTTATCACGGCACCGCTAATCGATTGATGGAAACCGCCCATTATCTTGGAGACATTTTCTATCCTGCCATTATCGATGAAGATACCTACCAAAAAGCACAAGAAGAACGCAAGCGCCGAGCCACAGCACTCGGACGAAATAATAAGAAAACACAAATGAGGAATATACAGATACCTACCCATTTCCACATGGGTGAGGTCACTGCCCTTTATGACAATCCCGTCAAGCAGGCAGAATATCTGTACAGCCTCATAGAAAGCGAGAGTAAATAATGGGAAATGTAATGTTAATTCCGGCAAGGCGACAGGTTGGAAGCAATGCCAGAAAGCAGGAAGAAGAAAAGCCAAAGCTCCGAGTCGCAGCGTACTGCCGCGTCAGTACAGACAGCGATGAGCAGGCTACAAGTTATGAAGCTCAGGTCGAGCACTACACAGAGTACATTCAGAAAAATCCTGATTGGGAATTTGCCGGAATTTATGCTGATGATGGTATTTCCGGCACCAACACCAAAAAGCGAGAAGAATTCAATCGTATGATTGATGACTGTAAAGCTGGTAACATTGATATGATTATTACCAAATCCATCAGCCGCTTTGCCAGAAACACACTGGACTGTCTGAAATACATAAGGCAACTCAAAGATATGAACATACCCGTTCTGTTTGAAAAGGAGTCCATCAACACAATGGATGCCAAGGGTGAAGTCCTTATCACCATCATGGCATCTCTGGCCCAGCAGGAATCGCAGTCCTTAAGTCAGAATGTCAAAATGGGCTTACAATATCGCTACCAGCAAGGCAAGGTGCAAATCAACCACAATCGCTTCCTTGGCTATACAAAGGACGCAGATGGGAATTTAGTCATCGATCCAGAACAGGCTGAAACTGTAAAGCGTATTTATCGAGAATATTTAGAAGGTTTAAGTATGGACAAGATTGCCGCAGGTCTGGAGCGTGACGGTATTCTTACCGGTGCCGGAGGAAAAAAGTGGCACACAAGCACCATCAACAAAATTCTCCGAAACGAGAAATACATCGGTGATGCCCTGCTTCAAAAGACCTACACCACCGACTTTCTTAACAAGACCAGAGTTAAAAATAACGGTCTTGTTCCACAATACTATGTAGAAGGCGACCACGAAGCCATTATTCCAAAGGACATTTACCTGCAGGTACAGGAAGAACTTGTCCGCAGACGAGTGGTAAAAACCAGTGCCAACGGCAAGAAACGAAGCTATAGTTGCAACCACTGCTTCTCACAAATCGTCATCTGCGGAGAATGCGGTGAAATGTTCCGAAGGCTTCACTGGAACAACCGTGGCGTCAAGTCAATTGTCTGGCGCTGCATCAGCAGGCTGGAATCCACCGGACTTGAATGCCACGCTCGAACCATCAATGAGCTGGTTCTTCAGGAGGTTGTCGTCAAAGCAATCAATCAAATGCTCGGTGACAAAAGCAGCTATCAGGCACAGCTCCAGCTTAACATTGCCGCAGTCATTCGAGCTTCGCAGGCAACAGCCATTGACAGCATTGACGAGAAACTGATGGCTCTACAACAAGAGTTGATCCAGAAAGCCAACAGCAAAGAGGACTACGATGAAATAGCGGATGAGATCTTCAGACTCCGAGAACTCCGCCAGAAAACAACCGTTGATACATCCGCAAGAGATGAACAGATAAAGAGAATTAATGACCTGCAGGATTACATTTCGCAACAGACCACCTATCTTACAGAATTCGATGAATCACTAGTGCGACGCTGGATCAAGCAGATCACCATCTGGGATGACCGCATCACCGTCGAACTAAAATCCGACGTCAGCATTGATGTGGATGCATGACTTCATAGATGTACAAAGGCTCCTCACCACTGGATAATCTCCAGTGATGGGGAACCTAATTTTTATACCTAAATATCAAACAGCCCATTCTTTTTCTAAGAAATTAGGTATTTCATTTTTATCAACAGGTTTATAATTAAGGCCCCAGAAATTATCTACGCCTAGCATTCCTAAGTTCGGATTACCATCATTTTCTTGCGCAAGCCTCTGCAAACTTTCATTTGCATCTATCTCGCTCTCAATTTTCTTAGAAATATAATAATTCTCTGTGTACTTAAATACTAAGTAATTAATGTATTTTAACACTTCATTTTCCGAAATAGAATTTATCTGATGTCGTAATCGTCTATACAACTTGTCACGCTTATGATAAAAGGCAATTACGACACTGCTACCTTCGACAGGTAAAATTGCCAAATGTAAATATTGCATTTTTACACTAGCGTCCATGTTGTAAATGTTATTAATTTCATTTCCTTCCATGTCTTTAGTAACTGCAATTGCACTTTGCATTGCTATAGGTACAACATATGGGAGTACTTTCCAGAATAATATTTGATATCCTCCACTTTCATTTTTATCGGCTATGTTTTTATGAAAAAGCATTTCTGATTCAAACTCAGAAAAATCCATTTTTTTGATATTCATTCCTTCTTCAAAATTTTCAAATGTATTAAAATCTTGTTGCATTATATTCCACAACTCCATTTCAACACTTCTTTTACTTAATTGAAGCAAGAAATTTTTAACCGCTATTTCAGCGAGCATTTTATCTGTTGGATGTTGAACAATATTGTCCAAATTCTCATAGTCTTGAAAAAAAGAATTATCACAATCATTGCAGATATAATTAAACGTCCCGGACTTCTTAACGCCATTCTCAATATCGATAATCTCTTTATCAAAACCTAGCGTTGCGGAAGCATGCAGAAGTATTCCATTATCGGCAATTGGCTTCAGGGCCATTTGTGGAACCGAGTGTGAGTTACAGAAACTTGTCACCGTTTTTCCACAAAGTGCACAAACTGTAGGCTTTGCATTTCTTCTTGCAGTTGAGAGCATCTTGTTTATTCTTTTTCTAACATCTACCTTATCAGTCCCTTCCGGAACCTCCATCATCTTTGCCATCGCATACATCCTCCTGTCATCTATTTCATCAACAACCCTAATTGTCTTCATATCTTCCTTATATGAACTCCAGCAAATTCTTTTCCATGCAGAATTCGTATCCTATCTTCTTTAATCCAACCTTATCAAACTGTACAACAACTGAAGTTCCTTCAATGGCTGTAATCTTGCCAAAACCAAATGACTTATGTTTTACCTGTTTTCCGACAATATCACCAGGTATTTCTTTCTGCTCTTTTAACTCTGGTTTTGGAACAATAGGAGCAACAAATACTGACTTTTTTGTTCTTCCTTTCGTTACAGCTGACATCATCTTTGCATATTCAGTATCAACATTTTTACCACGACTTTCATAGTCCGCCATATCCTTAAACACGAACATTTGTGGTTTCTTTACATCATTATCGGGTACAGGTCTTATTGGAAACATCCACACCTTTCGATTATTACCATCCTCACCAGGCTGTACATCTGTGTACGGCTTACTCACAAGCTCTATCCTTCCACAGTAGACATATTCGCCAGCATCCATAACTTCAAACAGATGAACATCAACTCCATTATAATCAGATTCAGCTAACGTAGCATTCTGCGCCCAATGGATGTCCTGGTCACCTGATTTACCCATGCCTGTATAATGTAGAACTCCGCCTATCCATTTATCATGATAAAGGCCCTTTGTATAATCGGATACAATAACAAGCGTATTCGTTGCTCTTGAACGACGCATACCTCCCATATTTCCGCATTTAAATATTTCTACGATATCCGCATTCTTTATAATTTGTCCTATTTTCAATCCAGGATTAAACATAATAATATGCCTCCATTTCCACAACATCTATTCCACTGCCAAGTCTGCCCCTTAGTATCGAGTGGCTTAAACTGTGGTCGGCTCTGACAACAATCCTGGTGCCACAATCTCTGACATCTAATCCACAGCCTAAACCCTACCGGTATTCTCCGGTTACTCAACTTCTCTCCAATCAGACCGAAAAGTAGATATGTTTCCATACAAGAAAACCGAGCTTTCCGCAAGGCTTCTCTGATAATATCAACCTTACAAAAAGCCCGGAAATACGCCACTTTTCAGCACTTGATTTTATTTTCTTGACAGCAAACAGACCGTCTCGACAGTTGTTTCAGTTTCCAAGGGAAGTTCTTTCACTTCCTCGCCATCAACAG
>ERZ773239.694-NODE-694-length-32047-cov-6.093211_pt1 | contig 32047 bp, 27 predicted proteins | sample MGYA00580521_ERZ773239 | MGnify/ENA primary metagenome ERZ773239 (study PRJEB29015, sample SAMEA2737801) | human gut metagenome | biome: human gut; feature: human-associated habitat; material: faeces | place: China | collected 2012 ... | reverse complement strand
ATGCCAGAGCAATTTCTTTTTACCAAAGAGAAGGGTTCATTATTCAATGTGAAGGTTTGGATGAAGCTACTGGTGAAAAAGAGTACACCATGCTATGGAAACAAAAATAAAAATCGAAATTTAACTATATAAAAAAGGTGAAACGAAGGAGGCGGATTACTTAGAAAAGGCATGGACAGTACACGAATCCAAATGCCTTTTATGAGCGAAAGGAACAGAAAAATGGAAAATAACGAACAGGATTTTATAAATATTATCAATGCGACAGAAAATAATTTAAAACACGTTTCTTTAAAAATTCCCAAGAAACAAATCACAGTTTTTACCGGAGTATCCGGTTCGGGAAAGTCTTCTCTTTGTCTGGATACGATTGCGGCAGAATCGAGAAGGGAACTGAATGTAACATTTCCAAGTTTTGTGCAGCAGTTTTTGCCCAAATATGGCCGCCCGGAAGTAGACCGCATGGAAAATCTTCCGGTCACGATCGTAATCGATCAGAAAAAACCGGCTGCTAATTCGAGGTCTACGGTTGGTACTTACACCGATATTTATGCGTTGCTGCGCCTGCTTTTTTCTCGTGTCGGAAAACCTTTTGTCGGATATTCGGATAGTTTTTCCTTCAATCATCCAAGCGGAAAATGTGAGCGCTGCGAAGGTCTTGGAGTTGTGACAGAATTAGATATACACAAGCTTGTAGATTTTGATAAATGTTTAAACGATGAAGGGGTTATTAAATGGCCCGCGTTTACAACCGGAGCCTGGAGATGGAAACGATATGCTTACAGCGGTCTGTTTGATCTGAATAAGAAGATTAAAGATTATTCAAAAGAAGAGATGGATCTGTTCCTTTATTCTCCGCAGATCCGTCTTAAAAATCCACCGGATAACTGGCCGAAATCTGCGAAATATGAAGGAATTTATCCGCGTATGTACCGCAGTATCATCACATCCAAAGAAGGGCAGCTTCATAAGAAAGAACTGGATCGGATTGTCAGCACATTTACATGTCCGGTCTGCCATGGAGCCAGACTGAATGTAAAGATCCGCAGCTGCCTGATCAATGGCAAGAATATCTGTGAAGTTTCCGATATGCCGATTCCTGAGGCAGCAGAATTTATCCGTCAGATTGAAGATCCGCTGGCACGTGACATAAAAACGGAGATCTTAAAACGGATGAATGCGCTTACTGAGATTGGTCTGGGTTATCTTTCGCTCAGCCGGGGAACGGATACACTTTCCGGCGGCGAGGCACAGCGGATTAAAATTGCCAGATATATCAATTCGCCGCTTACAGATATGATGTATGTACTGGATGAGCCAAGTGTAGGACTGCACTCAAGAGATATCCAGAAGCTGAAAAATTCCCTGATCAAATTAAAAGAACATGGAAATACAGTTCTGATCGTGGAACATCATCGGGAAATTATTGCATTGGCGGATCATATTGTGGATATGGGACCGGAAGCCGGTATAAACGGTGGACAGATTATGTACCAGGGCAGTTACGAAGGACTTTTAAAGGCTGATACGGTGACAGGGCGTATGCTGCGGACAAAAACGCCGGTAAAAATGGAATATAGAAAGCCGACAGGCTGGTATCAGCTCGAGCATGCCAAACTTCATAATCTAAAGAATGTAAATGTGAAACTTCCACTTGGCGTTATGACAGTCATTGCCGGCGTGGCCGGTTCTGGAAAAAGTTCGCTGATGGAATATTTTACCAGCCAGTATCCGGGAGAGGTTATTTCAATCAGACAGAAAGATATAGGGATCAATTTAAGATCGACCCCGGCTACCTATCTGGACATTGCAGATAAGATCAGGGCTCTGTTTGCTAAGGAAAATCATATTGCACGGTCATATTTCAGCTTTAATTCCAAAGGGGCATGTCCTGTATGCCAGGGAAAAGGGGTTATTATATCGGATATGGCCTATATGGATTCTATTGAGACGGTTTGTGAGGTATGTCATGGAACCAGGTATTCGGAAGAAGTGCTGAAGTATCAGTATAAGGGAAAAAACATTGCTGAAGTTATGAATATGACTGTACGTCAGGCAATTCGTTTTTTTGAAAACACTGATTTCGTCAATAAACTCGATATGCTGGAGCAGGTTGGACTGGGATATCTGCATCTGAATCAGTCTATGACGACACTTTCGGGTGGAGAACTGCAGCGTGTAAAGCTGGCGGACAAGCTTGAAGAGCGCGGACAGATCTTCATTCTGGATGAACCGACAGACGGACTGCATCTGGATGACATCAGACGGCTGATGAAACTTTTCAACAAGATGACGGACCAGGGCAATACGCTGTTTATTATCGAACATAGTCTTGACGTTATGAAGGATGCGGACTATATTGTTGAACTTGGACCGGAAGGAGGTCAGGCTGGCGGCGAGATTCTCTTTACAGGGACGCCGAAAGAAATGTTAGAATCTTCCGGTAGTGTGACTCGTGAGTATTTATCAGATTGAGGAAGCAACTTATGTCAATACGAATTCATTATGGAAAATCACATCAAACCCATGCTGGGCAGCTGCTGTATCGGAGCACTCAGTACGGCGATGATCGAGGAATTTTCCACATTCTGTTAAAGCAGAGCGATAGCAACCGTATTCGGAAAATCAGCGCATCAGAAGCCGCAAGAAAGATATAAGCACTTTATATACAACGGAGTGGGGATCCGGCAAACCTGCGATATCGCACTCTGGGCACAGAGGTATGCAGGGCAGATTCGCTGGGAGCGTCTGTTGGAAGAATGCCGCCGGGTTCATAAGGAGTGGAACACCTAGTCATAGCTGAGAATGAATCCGGGACACCAATTGCTTTTATGGGAACGGAGAATGCCTGTCTGGAAATGCTCTTTCTTGCACCGGAAGAAAGCTGATGCAATATGGCATCGAAAAATACGGAATTCAGGAAGTAACGGTCAATGAACAGAATCCACAGGCTGTTGGATTCTATGAACATCTGGGATTTCAGACATATAAGAGAACGGAGTGTGATGAGGAAGGTAATCCGTATCCGCTTTTATATATGAAACGTAATATATGTTAGATCTATAAAGTGGAAAAATCATCTAGTATATGTTAATATAGTATCTAAGATAGGTTGAAACACATTTACAAATGAAAAGAGGCATGAAAAAGATGACAAAGGAAGAATGGTATCAGCAATTATTTTCCCGTCTGGAACAGTCCAAATTCAGAAGCAGTTTTCATCTGAAAGAAAAGGACAAGGCATATATACGTGAAAAGGGTATGGATACCATCCGGCGTCACGCCGAAGATTTTATTGCAAAGAGAGAAGCACCTGCAGTGATCCCCAATGACGGAAAGCAGACGCCGATGCGGGGACACCCGGTATTCATAGCACAACATGCAACCGCGACATGCTGCAGGGGATGCATATATAAATGGCATAAGATGCGTCCGGGCAAAGAGTTAAGTAAGGTGCAGCAGGAATATCTGGTGGATGTCATCATGACGTGGATCGAGGGTGAGATGAAGCGATGAAACAAGATGATATGGAAAAAGAAAAGAAAAAATGTTCTGGAACATATCTGGAGGACAGCCATCCGGATATCTATCCGGAGAGCGTAAAAGAAGAAAGCGGTTATTATGTGGCAACAAAGAAGAAACAAGGCGAATATACAATAGAGGATTATCGGAAACTTCCGGAAGATGAAAGAGCCGAACTGATCGATGGAACGATATATGATATGGCAGCACCGCTTAGTGTACATCAGCTGCTGGCATCCAAGATATATAGTTCGCTTGCCGGATACATTGAAAAGAACCAAGGCGCTTGTATTCCAATGTTTGCGCCGGTGGATGTACAACTGGATCAGGACGATAAAACGATGGTACAGCCGGATCTTATGATCGTCTGTGACAGAAAAAAGCTTACCAGACAGGGGGTTTTCGGTGCGCCGGATTTTATTATTGAGATCCTGTCTGAAAGTACAAGGAAGAAGGACAGTTATCTGAAGCTTATGAAGTATCAGAAAGCGGGGGTAAGAGAATACTGGCTGGTGGATCCGGATAAGAAAAAAGTGATTGTGTATGATCTGGAGAAAGTCGAGATACCAGTGATATATGGATTTACAGATCAGGTACCTGTGCGGATATTCGATGGAAAATGTGTGGTCGATTTTTCACTGATCTATGAAAATATCAAATTTATATATGAATAATCATGACAATTGCTTTTCGTACGAACAAAAATAAGCTCCAATGAGCATATGAAAAGAAAAACGGATTTCGTCCAAAAAGGAATCGGAGCAGCCATCTGCTTTGAAGTAGGCAATCACTATGATAACCTCACTTTCGTCCCAATGAAACCGATATTACACAGCGGATGCGTCCTGATCTGGCGCAAAAATGAAGCACTGTCAGAGACCGTAAAAAATTCCTGGATGTATTCTCCGAAAAAAGAACATGATTTAAAAATCACAAAAAACTACGCAGCCCCGTAGGAAAAATATAATAGGATGCAGGTGACTTTGAACGAAGTGAACGGAACCAGCATCCTATTATATTTTTCCTACGGGGCTACATAGCTTTTAAGGCACATAATTTTTGAATCTAAACAATACTCATAAACCACTCCACCGTAGCCGGATCGTGATGTGAGAAGAACAGACTCTCTCCGCCATCCAGAGCTTCCAGTGTCTTCATATCTTCCTCAGAAAGTGTAAAATCAAATACATTAAAGTTCTCTTCCATACGTTCTTTATGAACGGACTTTGGAATTACAACAACGCCACTCTGGATCAGGAAGCGAAGAGCAACCTGTGCAGGTGTCTTTCCATATTTTTCACCAATTTCTTTTAAAGCAGGGGTATTAAAGTAATCATTTCTTCCTTCTGCAAATGGTCCCCACGACATGATCTGTGTATTGTGTTTTGCCAGGTATTCTCTGGTGACTTTCTGCTGCCGGAACAGATGTGTTTCTACCTGGTTAACGGCAGGTGTTACTTCAGCAAAATGTACCAGATCCAGGTAGCGGTCAGGATAGAAGTTGGAGATCCCGATCGCTCTTACTTTCCCTGCTTTGTAGGCTTCTTCCATTGCACGGTAAGTTCCGTAATAGTCGCCAAATGGCTGATGGATGAGAAGAAGATCAATATAGTCGGATTTTAATTTCTTTAAAGATTCTTCGATGGAAGCTTTGGCTTTTTCGTATCCGGCATTTGTGATCCATACTTTTGTAGTGATGAAAAGGTCTTCTCTTGGAAGTCCGCATTTTTCGATGGCATTTCCAACGCCTTCTTCATTTCCGTAGGCCTGTGCGGTATCAATGCTGCGGTATCCGGTCTGGATCGCTTCCAAAACACAACGCTCGGTATCTTCCGGCGGAGTCTGATATACTCCATATCCTAAGATTGGCATTTTAACACCGTTATTCAAAGTTACATATTCCATAATGATAACCTCCTGTGATAAAAATTTGAAATGTAATGTAGTATAATTGGCTGTTCTTTTGTCTTTACAATTCATAATTTACAACGGAAAACAAAAAATGTACAATAGAAAATAAGAAATGTAGATTTCATAAAATGAATAGTGAATCATAAAGAAAACAGGAGAAGAAATGATGTTGGATCTGAATGAATTAGAACAGTTTGTCACATTTGCAAAATACGGGACATTATCTAAAACAGCAGAGATCCTGAACATTTCCCAGCCGACGATCACCAGAACGATGCAGCATGTAGAAGAGGCATTCGAAGTGACGTTGTTTGAACGGGGAAAAAACAGGATTGCATTGAATGAAACCGGGGAAAAAGCGGTAGAGTGTGCGGAAAAATTATTAAGAGAAGCAGAGAATGCGATACAGACGGTTCAGACATTTGATAAAAATATGCACACGATAAAGGTAGAATCCTGTGCGCCTGCGCCACTTTGGACACTGCTTCCGGATCTGACGGCAAGATTTCACGAGAACGTGATCTCATCCAGACTGACAGCGATAAAAGAGATTGTAAGACATGTACGGGAAGGAGAATGTGATATAGGAATTCTTCCGGGACCGCTTAAAGCTTATGAGAATGCAGAATGTGAAATGCAAGAGGAAAAGACAGAAAAAGATCTGGTGGATGTAAGTTATCTTAGAGAAAAACTGAATGTCTGCATTCCCAAAGACCACGAACTGGCAGAAAAAGAAGAGCTGACAATGGCACAGATTAATGGATTCAACTGCCTGTTAAGGGATCAGATCGGATTCTGGACAGATCTCTGCCATGAGAAGATGCCAGCTTCAAAATTCCTTGTTCAGACGGACGAATTTGCATTCGAAGAACTGATCCGCGCATCAACACTTTTTTGTTTTACCACGAATTTTGCAACGGATGTGAACCATCTTCTGAAGGGAAGAAAGGTCATTCCGCTGACGGATCCGGAGGCGGATGTGACGTATCATCTGATCTGCCGGAAAGAGAAGGAAGAACTTGTGAAGAATTATAAATAGACAGAGCGGAGACTGGTGAGAATGTGTTATACTGGTTGGGAATGAAAATAAATAAAAATACACAAGAGATACATGGGAGAAAGATATGGGTGAGAAATCAATGAGCAAAGATACAAGAAAGAATGTGATACTGTTGCATATTGCGGTTATGTGTTTTAGCTGCTCCGGCGTGATCGGTCAGTATGTACAGATTCCGGCGGTACAGGTGGCAATGGGAAGAGTCATCTGTTCGTCGTTACTTTTACTGGCAATATCGCTGGTGTGTAAAGACAAGCTGACACTGGATTCGAAGAAAGATTACGGACTTATGATTTTGACAGGTGTTGTGATGGCAATCCACTGGTCTAGTTTCTTTCAATCGATCCAGACATCGTCCGTGGCAATCGGGACCATTACATTTTCAACTTTCCCACTGTTTCTGACATTTCTGGAACCTTTATTATTCCATGAGAAGATACGCGGTAAGAATATTTTGAATGCTTTGATCCTTTTGATGGGAGTATTGATCACGATTCCGGAATTTTCAGTGGAGAATAAAGTGACGAGTGGAATTCTCTGGGGAATGCTGGCAAGTTTTACTTATGCAGTAATGACGTTATCAAACCGGTATTTTTCCAGCAGATACAAAGGACGTACCATCTGTCTGTATGAACAGGGAACAGCAGCAATTGCATTGCTTCCGGCGTTGGTACTGGTGAAAGCAGAATGGCGTCCGGTGGATTTCGCAGGTGTTGCAACAATTGGTTTTTTATGTACGGCGATTGCCTATTCTTTATATGTAACGGCGCAGAAAGGTGTAAAAGCGCAGACTGCGGGAATCATTTCCGGTATGGAGACGGTATACGGGATCGTATTTGCACTGATCTTCTTAAGAGAAATCCCTACGGTCAGAGAACTGGTCGGAGGTGCAGTGATACTTGGAATCGCATTTTATTCGTCCTTGCATAGCGAAGATTAATCATAAGAAATTTTTAAGAATTGTATCGGGAAATATTTAAATCATGAACGATATAGTAAGCATGCAAAGAAAAAGAGGGGAGAGACGAAAGAAATGGAGGCAGAAAAAATATTAGTAGTAGATGATAACAAAGAAATCGTCTACTCCATCAGTGAACTGTTAAAGTATGAAGGGTATGAGACTTTGAAAGCATATGACGGTATGGAAGCACTGGATATTATGGAGCGGGAGAATGTAGACCTGATCCTTCTGGATGTGATGATGCCAAGACTCAACGGTCTGTCGGCACTGATGAAGCTGCGTGAGAAAAGCAGGATTCCGGTAATCATCCTGTCGGCCAAGACGGAAGAAAGTGATAAGGTGTCGGGACTTACGCTCGGAGCAGATGACTATATTGAGAAGCCGTATAATCCTGCGGAGCTGATCGCCAGAGTGAAAGCGCATTTACGCAGATACCGCGCATGGAGCGGTGGAGAAACGGAGAAAAAGAAAGATCCGGATCAGATCGTGAATGGCGGTCTGGTACTGGATAAAAAGCAGAGAGTCATCTTTGTTGAAGGAGAAGAAGTGCATCTGACGGCAACGGAGTATAAGATCCTGGAGCTATTGATGGCGCATCCCGGGCAGGTATTTCCGGCAGAGCAGATCTATGAGAATGTATGGCAGGAAACAGCAGATTATACTGTAGAGAATACTGTAATGGTACATATCCGTCATATCAGGGAAAAAGTGGAGATTGATGCGAAGAAGCCAAGATATGTAAAGGTGGTGTGGGGAATTGGATACAAAATGGAAAAATATGGTAAAAGCAATTAAAAAGTTTATAAAAGAATATTATGATTGCGTATTTGGATTTCTGCTGTTTATAATTGGAAGCTTCCTGTTCTTTGTGGTGTTAGTGAACAGATATTATTTCAGTACATGGGGCGTATGGAGAATCTGCTTGATCGGCAATATCCTGGTGCAGCCGGGAATCTGCCTGCTCGTACGCAGGTATATGAAACTGAGATATCGGAACTGGAGTCAGAAAGGGAGTGCAGAGACCTATCTGCAGGATACAGAAGACAGTATCTATTATCAGACCTGGAAGGCGAAAGAAAAACAGTCGGAAAAAAGATTCCGGAATATACTGGCGGTAGAACTGTCGGCAGCAGCGGCATATCTTTTCTTTATCAGTTACAGCAGCGGATGGGGATGGAATTATGCAGCCGGATATATGATGGTAGCAACGGTGTTTATAGAATATATCTGCTGCCGGGAAGTGATCCAGAGATACTGGAGAAATGAGCTGGATCAGATCATGGAGCAGACGGAGAGCTTCTTTCAGAAGCGTCTGGAACAGGCGCTGGAGATTGAACGGAAGAGTCTGGAAAAGGTATCGAGAAGTGACCAGTTAAGAGTAGATTTGATCACAAATGTATCGCATGATCTTAAGACGCCGCTGACTTCCATCGTCGGATATCTGGAACTGATCAAAAAAGAAGAATTAAGTGATGTAGTGAGGGACTATGTAGACGTGATATCGACAAGAGCAGGAAAGCTTGGTGAGATGATCAACAGCCTGTTTTCGCTTGCAAAAGCGAGCAGTGGGAATGTAGAACTTCACAAAGAAACTTTTGAGCTTAATCGTCTGATGGAACAGATATTTGCAGATATGGATGACCGGATAAAAGAAAGCGGACTGAAATTTGTAACTCAGTTTACCGAAGAAGATACGGCAATTTATTCTGATAATTCTTATTTTTACAGGATCTGTCAGAATCTAATTGAAAATGCGCTGAAGTATTCGGCGAAAGGAACCAGGGTATTTGTCAAGACGTATAAAAAGGAAGCGGGAACAGATCAGAAAATGGTATTGGAGATTACGAATACATCCGGATATGAGATGGATTTTGAAAAAGAAGATATCATCGAACGGTTTTCAAGAGGCGACAAGGCAAGAACCAGTGAGGGTAACGGACTGGGACTTGCAATCGTAAGTACCTATGCGAAAGCACTGGGAGGAGAATTTGATATTAAGATCGACTGTGATCAGTTCAAAGCAATTGTTTCGATATAAGAAAATGTAATAAGAAAAAGAATCAGGATAGGTTCAGATAAGTTGAGAATGAAAAGGATGACATAAGTAGAGAGTCATCCTTTTTTTAATACCAAATATGCAAAAATCTAAAGATAAATTAGGAAAAATCTGACGAAAATTCCTGGTGAAGACATTCTAAAAAAGGATTTCGTTGACAAATAAATAAGTTTAAACTAACATTGGTTATAGAAAGGTAACTGAAGGGAGGAGAATTATGTTTCTGGAAATAAGAGGAATTAAAAAGTCATTCGGGACAGGCGACAGCCGTGTGAACGTGTTGAAAGGTCTGGATCTGGATATTGAAAAAGGAGAATTTTGTGTCTTGCTTGGACCATCCGGTTCGGGTAAATCAACACTTCTGAATATCATAGGGGGAATTGATGGTGCTGATGAGGGCAGTATCACGATTGAAGGCGAACGTCTGGAGGATATGACGGAGAAGAAACTTTCACTGTATAGAAGAAAGCATCTGGGATATATTTTTCAGATGTATAACCTGATACCGAATCTGACGGTACGGGAGAATATTGAAGTAGGGGCATATTTGAGTGATCATCCGTTAGATGTGGATGAATTGTTACATACGCTTGGTCTTTATGAACATCAGAGAAAACTGCCGAATCAGTTATCAGGAGGACAGCAGCAGAGAACTGCGATCGGACGTGCAATTGTCAAGAATCCGGATATCCTGTTGTGCGATGAGCCGACCGGCGCGCTGGATTATCATACGTCCAAGGAAATCCTGAAACTGATCGAGACGGTAAATCAGAGATATGGCAATACGATTATTATGGTTACACATAATGATGCGATCAAAGACATGGCCGACAGAGTAGTGAAGCTCAGAGATGGAATGATCCGGAAAAATTACAGAAATGAAGTGAAGATTCCGGCGATCAATCTGGAATGGTAAGGGGGACATGACAAGTGAAAAGTCCTTTAAGAAAAAGATTACTGCGGGAACTTAAAAGTGAATTTGGAAAGTATTTAGTTGTCTTTATCGTGATGACAATCACGATTGCATTTATATCCGGATTTCTGGTGGCGGATGGAAGTATGATCCGGGCATACGATGACAGCTTTCAGAAATATAATATAGAAGATGGGTATTTCCGGACGAAAAAGAAGCTGACTACAACACAGAAAGAAGACATCGAAAAATCAGATGTAAAAATATATGAGAATTTTTATATAGAACAAAAGCTGACGAACAAAAGCACTGTGCGGTTTTTTAAGAACCGGAAAGATGTAGATAAGGTATGTCTGATGAAAGGAAGGATGCCGGAAAAGTCTGGTGAGATTGCCGTGGACCGTATGTATGCAGAGAATAACAGCCTGGAAATCGGAGACAGGGTAAAAAGTGGAAAGAAGGCATTTCGGATTACAGGACTTGTGGCTCTTTCGGATTACAGTGCATTATTTCAGAATAATAATGATACGATGTTTGATTCTGTAAAGTTTGGAGTGGCGATCGTTACAGACAAAGAGTTTGAAGCATTAAACCAGGTGAAACTACAGTATAATTACGCCTGGGTTTATGATAAAAAACCGGAAACAAAGAAGAAAGAAAAGAAAATGGCAGAAGATCTGATGGAAGACATGACAGGTGTTGTGACGCTGGAAAGTTTTGTGCCGCAATTTCAGAATCAGTCGATCTGTTTTACCGGGGATGATATGGGAAGTGACCGTGCGATGATGGTTATGCTGCTTTATATCGTAATGGCAATTCTTGCATTTGTCTTTGGAATTACGATCAGCAATACGATAAGAAAAGAAGCCGGAGTTATCGGTACGCTTCGTGCATCCGGGTATACAAGACGTGAACTGATCATACATTATATGTCGCTTCCGGTTGTGATCACGCTGATCGGTGCGCTGGTTGGAAATATTTTTGGATATACGTTATTAAAGCAAGTATGTGCCGGTATGTACTATGGAAGTTACAGCCTTCCGACATATGTAACGATCTGGAATGCGGAAGCATTCTGGATGACGACGGTTGTGCCGGTTATTATTATGCTGACCATTAACTATGGTATTTTATATTACAAATTAAGGCTGTCACCACTTAAGTTTATAAGAAGAGATCTTTCTTCCCGAAAACAGAAGAGAGCGGTATATTTGAGCACAAAGCTTGGAATTTTCCTAAGATTCCGTCTGAGAGTTATTTTCCAGAATATCAGTAATTATATAGTGCTGTTTGTAGGAATCCTGTTTGCCAATCTGTTATTATTCTTCGGATTGTTGCTGCCATCCGTATTGGATCATTATCAGGAAGAAATTCAGGGAAATATGCTGGCGAAATATCAGTATATACTTGAGGTTCCGACAGAGGCAATGAGTGGAAGTAAACTGGAAAGTTTACTGACGCTGATGCAGTATTCCAACGGGACAGAGACAGAGAATAAAACTGCAGAAAAATTCAGCGCATATACATTAAATACAATTCCGGGACAGGCGAAGAGTGAAGAAGTGATGCTGTACGGAGTAGAACCGGACAGCAGATATATCAAGGCAGATCTAGGGAAAGGAGTCTATGTATCAGCTGCATATGCAGACAAATATCAGGTGGAACCGGGAGATAAGATCACGTTAAAAGAAAAATACGAGCGGAAACGTTATACATTTAAAGTAGACGGAATCTATAATTACAGCGGAGCTGTCAGTGTATTTATGAGTCGTGATAAGCTGAACAGGACATTTGATCTTGGAAATGATTATTATGCAGGGTATTTTTCAAATACAAAGATCAGGGATATTGATGAGAAATACATCGGCACCGTGATTGATCTGGAGGCATTGACGAAGGTTTCGAGACAGCTGGACGTATCTATGGGAAATATGATGGGACTGGTCAATGGATTTGCAGTCATGATCTATATGATCGTCATCTATCTGTTATCGAAGATCATTATCGAGAAAAATGCACAGTCTATCTCTATGACAAAGATACTTGGATATACGAACGGAGAGATCAGCAGGCTGTATATTATGTCGACAATGCTTGTGGTTATCATAGAACTGTTTATAAGTCTTCCGATTGAAAAGGCAGTGATGAATGTGATCTTCCGTGCAATGATGATGTCAAGTATGACAGGTTGGATCACACTGTGGATCGATCCGAAAATATATGTGGAAATGTTCCTGGTTGGATTTATTACCTATGTGGCGGTAGCACTTCTGGAATATCGGAAGATCAAAAAGGTTCCGATGGATGAAGCGTTAAAGAATGTGGAATAATCAAAAGAACGCATAGAAATGTATGACAGAAGTAATTGAATATAAAAAGAGGAAGGCAGAAAGGTGAAGTGAAGTTCATTATTGAGAAGAAAGGAATAAAATAGTTGTGAAAATACACAAAAAGAAAATGGTAAATTTATTGGTTATGACGAAAAATAAAAAGAATATAGACAAAGACAGGTATTATTGGTAATATAATAACAAGTTTGTTATTACGTAATGGTAAGCAAGACTGTTTATGGTGCAAGAGATCAAGAGATTTTGTATTATAGGCAGTCTTTTTTTTATCATATTGTATCAATGGTTGTTAAGATTGAATTAGAGGTGAGAATGGCTGTGAAAATAGTCAGAGTTCTGAATACGAATGCAGTTGTCAGTAGTGATCAGGAGGGAAGAGAACTGATCATAACAGGAGCAGGAATCGGGTTCAAGAAAAAGAAGGGTGAAAATCTGGATGAAGCACTGGCGGATAAAACTTATTATCTGGAGAGTGTCGATGACAGCAGGAGACTGCAGGAAGTAGTAAAAGAAATATCAGAAGAATATTTGGAGATTGTAAGCCGTATCGTAAAGACAGCGAGGGAGGAAGGATTGAAAGTCAGGGATTCCCTGTATGTGACACTTACAGATCATATCAATTCCGCAGTTGACAGATATCGTGAGAATATAGCATTAAAAAATATGATGAAACTTGAAATCCGTAAATTTTATCCAAAAGAATATGAAATCGGATTAAGGGCAGTACAATGGGTACAGGAACAAAATGATGAGAATCTAGGGGAAGACGAAGCTGCATTTATAGCGATGCACATCGTTTCGGCCGAACTTGGAAGCGAAAGTAATGTAGATGTTAATAAGATTACAAAATTGATTAATGCAGTTCTTCAGATTGTCAGAATCCATTTCAAGATAGAATTTAACGAGAAATCGATATCGTATGAACGGTTCCTAACTCATTTGAAATTTTTTGCGACCAGAGTATTTGATAATACCATTTATCAAGACAGCATGCAGGAAATATACAAAGTATTGATAGAAGAGAATGAATATGCTTATTCAGGAGTCAGAAAAATTGTGGAATATATTGAAAAACAGTATTCCTACAAATTGACAATAGATGAAAGATTATATTTATTAATACACATTAAAAGAATATTAGATGAACAATCAGAATAGATTGCAGGTTTGTTATTATTCAGTTAAGCAAGACCTGACTTAAAAGAAAGCAGCGGTCCCGGGAAGCGTATGCTCTTTTAAGTCGGGTCTTTGTTATATATATATGAAAAAATAAAAAAGAAAATTGAGGTAAATGAAAATGGATTACGAAAGTATAGCAAAAAAAATCCTCCAAAGAGTCGGGGGAAAGGAAAATGTAATCAGCCTGGTACATTGTATGACGAGACTGCGTTTTACATTAAAAGATGAATCAATTGTAGACGATGAAGCAGTGAAAAAGACCAAAGGCGTTATGGGGATCATGAAAAAAGCCGGTCAGTATCAGATTATCATCGGTAATGATGTGGCAAATGTCTATGCAGAGCTTAATAAGCTTGGAAATTTTTCAAACGAAGTACCGAAAAAAGCACCACAGAATAAGGAAAAACAGAATGTATTTTCTATGCTGATGGATACAATCTCCGGTATCATGGCACCGGTTATTCCGGCAATCATCGGAGCTGCAATGATCAAAGTACTTCTTACATTACTTCCAATGATCGGTGTTCTGAGTACAAAAGGTGATACTTATAATCTGTTAAGTGTTATGGGTGACGGCGCATTTTTCTTTATGCCGGTATTGATTGCGATATCTGCATCTAAAAAATTTGGAACGAATATGTATTATGCGGCAAGTATAGCGTTGATTATGTTGCATCCAAATTTTATTTCATTCATGAATAGTGCAAATGATGCAAAAGAAACTGTAAAATTTCTTAAATTTATTCCGGTAACATATGCATCTTATGCTTATTCTGTTATTCCGATTATTCTGGCAGTATGGTCGCTGAAATATGTCGAGCGTCTGGTAGATAAGATTACACCGGTAGTAACCAAGAACTTCTTAAAACCGATGTTGGTAGTGCTGATCGAAGCACCTATTGCATTGATTATTCTTGGACCTTTAGGTGCAATCTGTGGTAACGTATTATCAACAGTTGTTTATACAATTCATGATAAACTTGGATTTATTGCGATCGGTCTTGTGGCGGGTGTATATCCTTTCGTTGTTATGGCAGGTATGCATCATGCATTTACACCAATCAAACTGGGAATGATTGCTTCCACAGGATTTGAAAACTTTATCTGTATCGGAGAACTTTGCTCTAACATGGCACAGGGTGCTGCATCGCTTGCAGTAGCAGTAAAGAGTAAGAACAAAGATTTTAAACAGATTGCCGGATCTTCTGCATTTTCGGCATTATTTGCAGGAATTACAGAGCCAGCTCTGTATGGTGTAACATTACGTTTGAAACGTCCGATGTTAGGAGCATGTATCGGTGCTGCTGCAGGTGGATTATTTGGTGGATTTTTCCAGATGAAATGTTTTGGTATTGCGACACCTGCGATCGTAACAATCGTTCAGTATGTAGAAAAAGGAAAACCGCAGAGTCTGTTATTTGCAGCACTTACGATTCTCCTTACAATAGTGGTTGCATTCATTGCGACAATGATCATTGGATTTGAAGATGTAGTAGATGAAAATGATGATGAATTAGACATGCTGGAAACAGAAAGCAAAGAAGAAGTAAAAGTAATGGAGAATGCGATTGATATTGCAAGTCCGGCAGAAGGAAAAGCAATTTCACTGTCAGAAGTTGCAGATGCAACATTTGCACAGGAAATTCTTGGAAAAGGTGCGGCAATCGTTCCGGAAAAAGGAGTGATCTATGCACCATTTGATGGAAAAGTAGATGTGATGTTTGAAACGGGACATGCAGTAGGTCTTGTAGGAGAGAATGGGGTAGAACTTCTGGTACACATCGGAATCGATACTGTAAATCTGGAAGGAAAATATTTCTCACCGAAGAAAGCAGCAGGAGATGTTGTGAAAAAGGGTGATGTGTTGATCGAATTTGATATTGAAAAAATAAAAGAGGCTGGATATGATGTAACAACGCCGGTGATCGTTTCAAACACAGATCAGTATGCAATAGTTGAAAAAACAGCAACAGGAGAAGTAACAAAAGAAAGTAACCTTATCAAAGTTCAGTAAAGGAAAGGAATATGGATATGGAAGAAATGAAAGTGACAAGATTTCCAAAAGACTTTCTATGGGGAAGCGCTTCAGCGGCTTATCAGATTGAAGGTGGATGGAAAGAAGATGGAAAAGGTGTGACAAACTGGGATACATTTGTACGTATCCCAGGGAAAACATATAAAGCAACGACCGGTGATGTAGCGGTAGATCATTATCACCACTATAAAGAGGATATTGCATTAATGGCAGAGATGGGATTAAAAACATACCGGTTTTCTATCTCCTGGGCTCGTATTTATCCGGAAGGAAGAGGTACGGTCAATGAAAAAGGACTTGCATTTTATCAGGATATTATTGATGAATGCTTGAAATATGGAATTGAGCCGATGGTGACAATTTTCCACTGGGATCTTCCGCAGGCACTGGTGGATCTGTATGGTGGATGGGAAAGCCCGGAGATCATTCAGGATTATGTGACTTATGCAAAGACTCTCTTCGAAAACTTTGGCGATAAAGTGAAATACTGGATTACATTAAACGAACAGAATATATTTACTTCTCTTGGTTGGTTGACAGCACAGCATCCGCCTGGAAAATTTGATGACCAGAAGACTTTTTATCAGGTTAATCATTATGCTTTTATGGCACATGCCAAGGCAGTACTTGCTTATCGTGAAATGGGTGGAAAAGGAGAGATTGGTGCAAGCTTTGCGTATGTACCATCCTATGCGTTGGACTGTAAACCGGTAAATGCAATGGCAAAACGTGATTATGATGAATTGAAAAATTTCTGGTGGATGGATATATATGCATATGGGCGTTATCCAAAAGCTGCGATGGCTTATCTGAAGAAAAAAGGTTATGCTCCGGAAATTTTAGATGAAGATATGGAGATATTGAAAAAAGCTGCCGGAGAGATTACATTCATGGGTGTAAATTATTATCAGAGTTGTGTGTGTGAGTATAATCCAATGGATGGAGTTACGCCGTATGGTACGATGAATACAACAGGTGTAAAGGGATCTGCCCAAGAACTGGGAATGCAGGGAATATATAAGAATCCAGTAAATCCATATCTTATGACAACAGATTGGGATTGGACGATAGATCCGATGGGGCTTCGCTTTTGCTGCCGTGAAATTACAAGCCGTTATGGTCTGCCAATTGTGATTTCTGAAAATGGATTGGGAGCATTTGATAAAAAGACAGAAGATGATAAGATTCATGATGAATATAGAATCCATTATCTGGAAGAACATTTGAAAGAACTGGGAAAAGCAATTGAAGAAGGCTGTGAAGTTCTGGCATACTGTACATGGTCATTTACAGATCTTTTAAGCTGGTTAAATGGTTATCAGAAACGTTATGGTTTCGTATATGTAGACCGTGAAGAGGAAGAAGGCGGTACATTAAACCGCTATAAAAAAGATAGCTTTTACTGGTATCAGAGTGTTATCAAATCTGATGGGGAGAATTTGTATAAATAGGTATAAATGAAAAAGATTATTGTGATACAGAAATGAAATTCTGGCACAATAATCTTTTTTGTTTACAAATTCAGGAATATACGACCGTGCATGCGCTGGTCATGGAATACATCGAAGGACTTGCAATTGATGACAAAGAAAAGCTCCTTTCAGACGGCTATGATATGGGAGAAATTGACGTTATGGAAGTGAAGATGGATTTGATGGAAGTCATGAAGGAGAATAAAACCAGCATGCCGCAGGGGCTTACGATGCTGGCAAGACATGTGGTAATAGGACTCTGGGTGATAGCTGCTTCTGATCAGCTCAAGCATTATCTGCACGACCGATATGAAGGCAGAGATATGGGAATATCGGCGGTTGGTATGTTTGGGTATTTGTTTGCATTTACGATTGTGTTGTATCTGCTGATTAAGCATATCTTTCATTCTAACCTTCTGGTTACATACAAAGGTTCGATCGGTGACAGCCGTCATGATGCATTAAATAGAAAATTACGTGTAAAGATTAAATACAACAACTGTCTTGTCACATGTAAATAACAGTGGTATAATGTGGAAAGTTTAAGCGGTCAGAATTATATAAGTGGAGGAACTGGACGTAAACGGAAAGCAGTATAGAAAAGAGGATGTTGTATTATGAAACTGAATGCAGATACAGTAATCGTAGGAAGCGGAGTCGCAGGACTTTTCAGCGCGTTGAATTTACCAAGAGAACAGGATATTATATTAATTACCAAGTCAGATCTGGAAAGCAGTGATTCGTTCCTTGCACAGGGGGGGATCTGTGTATTAAGAGACGAAAGCGACTACGACAGTTATTTTGAAGACACGATGAAAGCCGGTCATTATGAGAACCGGAAAGAATCTGTAGATATCATGATCCGTAATTCCAGAGATATCATCAATGATCTGGTAAAGTATGGCGTAGAGTTTGAAAAGAAGGACGGCGAATTTGCCTATACAAGAGAGGGAGCGCACTCCAGACCGAGAATCCTGTTTCATGAAGATGTGACAGGAAAAGAAATCACCAGCAAGCTGTTGGCACAGGTAAAGAAGCTTGAAAATGTGAAAATGTATGAATATACAGAGATGACAGATGTGATCATCGAAGATGATAAATGTGTAGGAATCAAGGCAAAGAATGAAAAGGGAACGTATGAAATTTATGCAGAAAATACGATCCTTGCAAGTGGCGGTATCGGCGGAACCTATCAGCATTCCACGAATTTTCCACATCTGACAGGGGATGCGATTGAGATTGCAAAGAAGCATGGAATCCGTCTGGAACATCTGGACTATGTACAGATCCATCCGACAACTTTATATTCCAAGAAACCAGGAAGACGTTTCCTGATCTCAGAATCGGTACGTGGTGAAGGAGCGGTCCTTTATAATAAGAACAAAGAACGTTTTGTAGACGAATTGCTTCCAAGAGATGTTGTGACAAAAGCAATCAGAGAAGAGATGGAAAAAGAAGGAACTGATCATGTATGGCTTTCTATGGAACATATACCAAAAGAAACGATTTTAAAGCATTTCCCAAATATCTATGAACGTTGTCTGGAAGAAGGATATGACGTAACGAAAGAATGCATCCCGGTTGTACCGGCACAGCATTATTTTATGGGTGGAATCTGGGTAGATTCAGACAGCAGGACTTCTATGGAACACCTGTATGCAGTCGGGGAGACAAGCTGTAATGGTGTACATGGTGCTAACCGTCTGGCAAGTAACTCACTTCTGGAAAGTCTGGTATTTGCAAAGCGCGCAGCAACAAAGATTACAAAAGAAGAAACACAGGAAAAAATATCTGAACGTAAAGCGGTATAAGATGTTATAATAAATGCAGTATACGGATGCATAGATAAAAATTGCTATCTGTCAAAAAATGAATAGAAAAATAAACAGGAAAAGGACAGAAACAGACGAACAGGAAGAATGATAAAGGAGACAAGCATAATATGAATAACATAACAATGACTTTACAGGTAGACCACCTGATCATGGAAGCATTAAGAGAAGATATTTCAAGTGAGGACGTGACCACCAATGCGGTCATGCACGAAGCTGTAACCGGAGAAGTAGATCTGATCTGTAAACAGGATGGTGTGATCGCAGGACTTCAGATATTTCAGAGAGTCTTCGAATTATTAGATAAAGATACAAAAGTAGAATTTTTCTGCAAAGATGGCGATGAAGTAAAGAATGGACAGTTAATGGGGAAAGTAACCGGAGATATCCGTGTACTCCTTTCCGGAGAAAGAGTTGCGCTGAATTATCTGCAGAGAATGAGTGGAATCGCAAGTTATACACATTCCGTAGCATCGCTTCTGGAGGGAAGTAAGACAAAACTTCTGGATACCAGAAAGACGACTCCGAATATGAGAATTTTTGAAAAATATGCAGTCAGAGTGGGTGGCGGATACAATCACCGTTATAATCTGTCTGATGGAGTGTTGCTGAAAGACAATCACATCGGTGCAGCAGGAAGCGTGACAAAAGCTGTTCAGATGGCAAAAGAATATGCACCATTTGTACGTAAGATCGAGGTAGAAGTTGAAAATCTGGATATGGTGAAAGAAGCGGTAGAAGCAGGGGCAGACATTATCATGCTCGATAATATGTCCACGGAAGAGATGCAGGAAGCAATCCGCATCATTGACGGACGTGCCGAGACCGAGTGTTCCGGTAATGTAACGAAAGAGAATATCAGCAGACTGACTTCTCTCGGCGTAGATTATATTTCCAGCGGAGCACTGACACATTCCGCACCGATTTTAGATATTTCCTTAAAGCACCTTCATGCGGTATAATAGATGTGATTACCGTGTGTGGAGAAAAATACATGGATAAATAGATCATTTGGGAAAATAACATGGGAGGTGGCAACAGGAAATGCATGGATCTGAAAGAAGAGAACAGATAATCAGACAGATTCAGGAAAGCAAAGCTCCGGTATCCGGAACAAAGCTTGCTTCCCTTTATAGTGTCAGCCGTCAGGTGATCGTGCAGGATATCGCACTGATCCGTGCAGCAGGATATGAGATCATATCTACAAACCGCGGCTATATATTGAACCAGCCAAAGACGGTGTGTCGGATATTTAAAGTACAGCACACAGATGAACAGCTGGAAGAAGAGCTGAATACGATCGTTGACCTGGGAGGATGTGTAGACAATGTCATGATCCATCACAGAGTCTATGGAAAGATGGAGGCGGAACTGGCCTTAAGTTCCCGGAGAAAGGTCGGAGCATTTATGGAAGATATCCGAAGTGGCAAGTCCAGTCCGCTTAAGAACATCACATCCAACTATCATTATCATAAGGTCAGTGCCGACAGCGAAGAGACGCTGGATCTGATTGAGCAGGAGCTGAGGGAAAAAGGATTTCTGGTAGAGGAAAGGCGACAGGCAGTATAAAAATTGACAGAATAATTGAATGAAATGTATGGTATTTTCTGACGGAAACAGGTATAATAGGGACAAAGAAATCGTGATACTTTCATCCGAAGGAGGGATACCTATGACGACACATAAGATCATAACAATAGGCAGACAGTTTGGAAGCGGCGGCCATGAGATCGGCAACCTTCTTGCAACAAGACTGGATATTCCGTTATATGATAACAATCTTGTCAGAATGGCAGCAGAGAAGATGGATATCAGAGAAGAGACGGCAAAGGCAATTGATGAGACTTCTCTTAACAGTTTTGTATCCAGTTATCTGATCACACCGATGGGATATTCTTCCTATATTAATTCGGAAGAATATGTACAGCCGTTATCTGAACAGATGTATGAATTACAGACGGAAATTATCAAAAAGCTTGCAGAACGCGGACCATGTGTAATCGTTGGAAGATGTGCGGACTATATCTTGAAGGATAATCCGAACTGTATCAATGTATTTATCTGTGCTGACAGGGCTGACCGTATCAAACGTATTGCAGAAAGATACGATGTGTCTGAGAAGAAGGCTCTCGACCGCATTAAACGAATGGACAGAGAACGGAAATACTATTACGAAACCCATACGGGGCAGGAATGGGGAAGTATCAGTTCTCATGAGATATTGTTGAATGCAAGCCTTCTTGGAATTGAAGGGACCGTAGATATACTGGAGGGAATCTATAAAAGATAACTGACAATGAATATAATCTAATAATGTATAAAACAGAAATGAGCAGTGTACGCTGCTCATTTCTTGTGTGTTGTGATGTATTTGATTATGATTCGAATCCCAGTACGGTTTCACTGTTCTGAATATCTGAGTATAACTTCAAATGCATGCCTTCCGTATGGCATACTTTTACAATGTCTTCATACTCTTTACAATCCGGCAGTATTTCCGTGAGAATGTTAGGCATATCGTGAAAAACAGTACGATTAAAAATCCGTGTCTTTGGAGTGTCAAATAACGCGGTGTAAAAAATCTCTGCCTCTACCAGATCCTGGAACATATGGCTTCCGTAAGAAAGCTCCGGCATGTATCCAACTTCACTGTCCGACATTTCGCAGATTGCACAGAAGTGATTGATCGCGGCAAAGCTTACAGGAACCCCAAGTTCCGGTGAGGAAGTTCCGATACGTCCAGGTACGAACAAAAGCAGGTTTTGATTGCTTTTGCGGAAATGATGATTGATGTCTCCGATAATATGGGCGATATCTGGTTTTCGTTTATACGGGAATTCATAATAAGCCCTGGAGTCGACGAAGACTACATAGTCAATATCTTCTGCCCGGGACCCGCCCATGGAAGAACCGGTAACGGAGAACACTGTTTTATCTTCCGGGAGCGAAGGAACGGTTACGGCATCTCTTCTTGTGCCGACCTGAAGCGGTCTGCACTGTAACAGGTTAAATACAAATTCACCGGTATCAGTTCCATTGATGGTGAATTCGATGTCGACAGGATATTGGTAAGCCTGCTGCAATGTATGAAGAAGAGATTTCATACAGCCGGTAAATTCTGTATTCCGGACAAGTCCTTCGCAGTTGGCAAAGAGAATCTCACGCCGCTGTCCGCGCTCACGGAACGTCCGCTCGGCATCGCTGTCGTGTTCCAGTACCAGTTTTTTATACCAAGAATCCATATATGGTGTGACGTCTTTGAGTGGTCTGGATGACAGAGATTTTGTTGTATAATCCATAAGATCTACGTAACGCTGTGAATACTGATGTTTTGCCCAGCTTTCGGTAAGAGTGGAACGTTCCGGGGCAGAGAGATTCACAATACGTGGATAATCTCCTTCTGTACGGTCAACAGCTCTTGTGCCAAGTCCCATTACCAGGCGCAGCATACCGTCGGAAGCATCGATAGAATCATCCCATTTATAAGCACTGTAAGAGTAGCCGACACCTGCAGCATTTGGCATGAGAAAATCTTCGTACATAGATCCGGATACACGCTGGATCAGAAGCGCCATCTGTTCATCTTTGAATCCAAGTCCGCGTTGCCTGCGGTATTCCAGAGCGGAAGGATTCATAGTGCTGGCATATACGGTGCGGACCGCATTTTCCAGTTCCGGTGCCGATCATGCGTTTATATACAAGAAAATAATCATCCGGTTCAAAATAGGTCTTTAAAAGCGAAAGGATTTTCTCATCGTTTGACATCATAGTATGGGAAATGATATCTTCGACCGCCGGGGTAAAGATACCTTCTCTGCGGTAAGTGCGCCGGGTATCCGTGATGAAGCGTTCCCAGCTGTCCAGGTTCTGGTTCTCAGAAGTGTTGGTAAGTGCATCCGCCAATGTATAAAAACGACTAATCTCATATCCTCCTTTCAATGGAAGAAATGAACCATTTTCTTCCATATATTTATGCGGAAGAAACATATTCGGAGAATAGCGGTTCCAGACTTTTAAAGGATTGATATAGAGGCTTTCACTATCGGTGTATACATCCAGAAGTAGCTGTGTAGTTTCCTGAATATGGGCAACGGCGTCGAAAGAATGCTGCCCGCGCAGAAGTGGAAAATATGCAACTGTATTTAACTCAAACAGATAAGGGCAGGTAACTTTAAAGAAATTCCCCATCATAAGATCGGTAGCCCATGCAGCCTGCAGGTCGGAAAGGCAGTCAAATACATAGAAGGCGTCACGTCCTTCTGCTTTGATCCGGCGCCGGACATTCATTGTAAAAGCTTCGAATCCTTCCGAAGGATCGAATTCATAGACACGAATTCCGTTACCGGTCTGAAGAAGAGCAGGGTGTCCGGAAAAATGCATGTATAAAAGTTCCTTTCCTTCTTCATGAAGCTGGTTACAGAGAGGAGTTACAAAGTGCATATAGTCATCCATGCTGGATACCTGCCAGACGACATTATCGCCCATACGGATGGAATCAAGCATAGAGTCAAGACCCGGAAGACCGGACCGGATTCGTTCAAAAGTACTCATATGATCACGTCCCTTCTGTGAAAATAGTCTATATATAATGTATTATACAGAAAAAAGACTGAAAATTACAGAATAACTGAGAAAAAATATGTAATGCCGAATGGCATGTTTTGCTTGAAAAATACGGACATACAAACTAGAATAAAAATGTTATGAAAAAATAGATAAAGGAGAGATAGAAATTATGGAAATGCTGATTGATGTATTTACTGATGCGGCGCTTGACTGTATTAAGATGCTCCCGTTTCTGTTTCTGGCCTTTCTGCTGATAGAGGCACTGGAACACTATTCCAGTGATTTTACAAAAAAGCTTATGATAAAAGTAGATAAGGCCGGACCGGTAGTAGGAGCAGTAGTAGGATGTGTTCCACAGTGTGGATTCTCGGTTATGGCAGCCAATCTATATTCTGGAGGGATTATTACGATCGGAACATTGATTGCTGTATTTCTGGCAACATCGGACGAAGCAATTCTTATTATTATGGGAAATCCGGAGCATGCCGGCAAGATTGGTATATTGCTTCTGGCGAAAGTGATCATTGCGATCGTTGCAGGATATCTGGTGGATATTTTCTTTAAAAAGGAAATTGCAGTTCCACATCATGAAGGAGAACTCTGTCATGACTGTGGATGTCACAATCATTCATCCGGAATTGTAAAGCCGGCACTTCGTCATACCGGAAAGATATTCTTATATTTATTTGCATTTACATTTATTTTAAATCTGTGTATTGAAGTACTGGGAATTGACAGGATTTCTGCTATGATGCTGGGGGATACAGTATTCCAGCCGGTGATCGCAGCATTGATCGGATTGATCCCTAACTGTGCGGCATCTGTGATTCTGACACAGCTATATTTAAGTGGAGCAATTTCATTTGCATCGGTTATTGCGGGATTGTGTACAGGGGCCGGAATTGGTCTGGTCGTTTTGTTTAAGGTAAATCCGGATAAGAAAGAAAACGTAAAGATTATTGCAGTATTATATGGAATTGCTGTGGCAGCAGGGCTGATTTTAGAGATGTTTGGTGTGTAATGTGCATGTAATATGGCGTGGAATTGCATTTTTGGAAGAATGTGTTATAATATTGACAACTAGGTAATAGGGCTTAGAGAGATTTAGGAGGAAATAAAATGGCTACAAAAAAAGTAACAACAGCAACCACAAAAGATGTAACTGCTAAAGTAACTGCACCAGAAACTAAGACATCAGAAAAAGCAGAGACAGTAAAGAAAGCAGAGACAGTGAAGGTAGTGGCAGCAGCAGAGCCGAAGAAGATAGAGAAGGAGACTGAGAAGAAAGTCGCAGCTCCAAAGGCAGAGCCAGTAAACTCAATTGTAAAAGAAGAAAAAGCTAAGCCGGAAGAAAAAAAGGCTGAGAAGAAAGCAGAAGAGAAGAAAACCGAGCCTAAGGCAGCAGAAAAGAAAACAGCAGAGAAAAAAGTAACTGCCAAAAAAGCAGAAGAAAAAGCACCTGCTAAAAAGACGACAGCTAAGAAGACAACGACAAAGAAAACAACAGCTAAGAAATCTACAGCAAAGAAAGAGATTAAAGTAAGTGCTTTTGTTGAATACTATGGAAAACAGGTGGAAGAAAAAGAAATCATTGCAAGAGTAAAAAAAGCATGGACATCTTCTGGAAACAAAATCGGAGATATCAAGACAATGGATTTATACATAAAGCCAGAAGAGTCAGCTGTTTATTATGTAATTAACGGAACATCAACGGGAGCAGTAGCATTCTAAAGGCAGATATGGAACCAGAGGCTGTGAATCTTCGGAAACACGGCCTTTTATACTTTTGAGAATACAAAACCGGCAGCGGTGATTATGTATAATGAGGGGTATAAGAGAAAGGAGTATGGATATGGAGAACGTAACATCAGTTTTGAAATCGGCAGACGGACCCACGAGTATCTTTGTTGCAGGAAAGACGCCGGAAATTATGGGGGCTTTGATCGCAACAGTTGTGGTAGGAGTAATCATAGCTTTGTTTGGACTGAAAATTGTAAGGGTGTTATCGGCACTTGTAGGACTAGCTGTGGGAGCAGTTATTGGAGCAACGGTAGGAGTGATTGCCGGCTTTGATATGACAAAAATGCTTGTGGCGGTTGCAGTGTGTGCGGTAATATTATGCGTTATGTGTGCGGCACTTCGCAAATTTGGAATCTTTATTATGACATTTTTCGGATCCTTCGGCACATTTGTTACGCTGCTTGAAACAAAGTCAGTGATAGTACTTGCTATTTGTGCGGTTATCGCTCTGATCGTTGCGATACTTACGGTAATTTTTGCTGAGTTTTTTGTTATATTTGTGACTGGCATCATGGGCGGTGTAGAGGCTGGAATGGCATTACCGTTTGTGTGTGGAATGACGAAGATTGGCTGGATCGGATATGTGATGAGTGCAGCAATCGCAGTGATCGGAATTGTAGTTCAGACGATGATGCAGTCCAGAAAGATTGGAAAGAAAGAAAAGATATTCTCAAAGAAGATCAAAGAACAGGTATCTATGGAGTCTGAGGTTGAAAAAGCAAGAATGCTTTTAGATGATGGAGAGCCGGAAGAAAGTATGGAAGCAGCCGGGGATAAAGAAAAAACGGATAATGCTGAAGAGACAGATAAGGAAGAGACTGTGACAGAAATATTTGATCTGGATGATACGAAGCCAGATGAAGATAATCTGGACGACGATGAAGATGTTGTGACAGTTGAAAAAACGGATGAGCCGAAAGACGGATTTCTGGATGAAGATGATGTGGAGATTTTTGAAACAGATGATTCAGATGTTGTAGTTTTTCATCCTGACGATATTGATTAATGAAGAAAATCCGACACAGACGGTAATTTCTATATACGAATGTGATAAGAAAAACACCTGGTGCAGAAAATTAAAAACTGCATCAGGTATTTTTTATACCGAAATATGCAATAGAAACTGTTACCTACAGGCAGGATGTATTATTTTGACAGATCAGATTAAGAAAGATATAAGAAAGCCGGGAAGCAGTTTCGTTGTAATTTAAGAGGGATGTGATATAATACTATTAAGAATAAAGTTAAGGAGGCTTACTTATGAAGATAGATATGCATTGCCATGTGCGGGAAGGCTCAGTGGACAGCCGGGTAAGCTTGGATGAATACATCACAACCTTGAAAGAAAAAGGATTTGACGGAATGCTGATCACGGATCATGACACTTATCATGGCTATCGTCACTGGAAATATCACATGAAAGGAAAGGTACATGAAGACTTCGTAGTTCTGAAGGGAATCGAATATGATACACTGGATGCAGGTCATATTATCTGTATCATGCCGGAAGGTGTTAAGATGCGTCTCCTGGAAGTGAAGGGACTTCCGGTGTCTGTGCTGATCGACTTTGTGCACAGACATGGTGGGATCTTAGGACCTGCACATCCATGCGGAGAAAAGTACCTGAGCTTTACGAATACCAGCAGATTCTATAAGTCACCGGAACTGATCAAGCGATTTGACTTTATAGAGGCTTTTAATGCATGTGAATCTGCAGAATCGAACGAAGGTGCAAGAAAGCTTGCGGAAAAATATAAAAAGCCGGGAATAGGGGGAAGCGATGCACACAGACCGGACTGCATCGGGACAGGCTATACGATTCTTCCGGAAAGAGTTACCTGTGAGACAGAGCTGATCGCATTGATACGGAGTAAAGCTGCGATTGAAGCAGGCGGAGTGCTCTATGGAAAGACGGCAAAAGACAAGATGGGACCGGCCCATAAAATTCTGACATATTCTTTCTGGTTCTATAACAAAGGTGGTGCGCTCCTTAAGAAACACAAAAGAACTCTGAAGGGAAAAATTGAAAATCCGGCTACTCCGATCGATCCGATTGAGATCCCATACCTGCATAATATCAAGAAACAGAAGTGAAAAATTATGCACTAAAATTTATAATTTCTTGCATGCCCTTTTTTACTGTGCTAAAATACAGTATAAAACTATGAGAAATCAAGGAGGTACAGGTTCGTTATGGGAATGACGATGACACAGAAGATACTGGCAGCTCATGCAGGTCTTGACAGCGTGACAGCCGGTCAGTTAATAGAAGCAAAGTTAGATGTAGTCATGGCAAATGACATCACAGGTCCTATGGCTCTGCCAATCTTCAGACAGATGGCAGACAAAGTATTTGACAAAGACAAGGTGGTACTGGTACCAGACCACTTTACACCGAATAAAGATATCAAATCAGCAGAGAACTCAAAATCGATCCGTGAATTTGCAAAGAATCAGGGACTTAGCTGGTATTTTGAACAGGGAAAATCAGGAGTAGAACATGCAATCCTTCCGGAGGCCGGAGTTGTTGCAGCAGGGGAATGTATCATTGGCGCAGATTCTCATACCTGTACATATGGTGCGTTGGGTGCATTCTCAACAGGTGTCGGAACAACCGATATTGCAACAGGTATGGCAATGGGAGAACTGTGGTTCAAAGTTCCGAGTGCGATCAAGTTCGTACTGACAGGAAAGCCTGGCAAATATGTAAGTGGTAAAGATATCATCATCCATATCATCGGTAAGATTGGTGTGGACGGAGCTCTTTACAAATCCATGGAATTTACCGGAGACGGAATCAAGAATCTTTCTATGGCAGACAGATTCACAATGGCAAACATGGCAATCGAAGCCGGAGCCAAGAACGGAATATTCCCGGTAGATGAAAAGACAGAAGAATACTTAAAAGAACATACAAAGAAAGAATATAAAGTGTACGAAGCAGATGAGGACGCAGAATATGAAAGTGTTGTAGAGATCGATCTTTCCGAAGTCCGTCCAACAGTAGCATTCCCGCATCTTCCGGGCAATGCGAAGACGATTGACGAGATCGAAGCAATGGAACCAATCAAGATCGATCAGGTCGTGATCGGATCCTGTACAAACGGAAGAATGGAAGATATGAGAAAAGCAGCTGCCATTCTTCAGGGACATACTGTTCATCCGGATGTACGTGTTATGGTCGTTCCGGCAACACAGAAGATCTACAAACAGTGTATCAGAGAAGGCCTTCTGGAAATCTTCGTAGACGCAGGATGTGCAGTCAACACACCAAGCTGTGGACCTTGTATGGGTGGACATATGGGTGTTATGGCAGCAGGAGAAAAATGTGTATCTACAACAAACCGCAATTTCGTAGGAAGAATGGGGCATGTAGATTCCTTGATTTATCTGGCATCACCGGAAGTAGCAGCAGCAAGTGCGATTGCAGGATATATCGCTAACCCAGAGAAAGTAGGTGACAAATAATGAAAGCTTTAGGACATGTTTTTAAATACGGAGATAACGTAGATACAGACGTAATCATTCCTGCAAGATATCTGAATTCATTCGATGCACAGGAACTTGCAAGCCATGCAATGGCAGATATCGACCCTGAATTTGTAAATAAAGTACAGCCTGGAGATATTATTGTTGCCAACAAGAACTTTGGATGCGGTTCTTCAAGAGAACATGCGCCATTATGTCTTAAGACAGCAGGTGTCAGCTGCGTTATCGCAGAGACGTTTGCAAGAATCTTCTATCGTAATGCGATCAATATCGGACTTCCGATCATTGAGTGTCCGGAAGCGGCAAAAGCAATCGAAGCAGGTGATGAAGTAGAGATCGACTTTGACAGCGGTAAGATTTACGACAGAACAAAAGGCACGGAATTCCAGGGACAGCCTTTCCCTGAATTCATGCAGAAACTGATCGCTGCAGGTGGACTTGTAAAATATACAAACAGCAAGAGAAAGTAATCATATAAGGAGAGCATTGGCATGGGTTTATATTACAAAAGTACAAGAAATTCGAATCTGAAAGTAACAGCATCTGAAGCAATTCTGAAGGGACTTGCCCCGGACGGAGGACTTTTTGTACCATCAGAACTTCCGAAACTGGATGTATCAATGTCGGATCTGAAAGGAAAGACATATCAGGAGATCGCATATCTCGTAATGAAACAGTTCCTGACAGATTTTACGGAAGAAGAACTGAAAAGCTGTATCGATAAAGCTTATGACAGCAAATTTGACACAGAAGAGATCGCACCGCTTGTAAAAGTAGATGATACTTATTATATGGAATTATTCCATGGTGCAACGATCGCGTTCAAAGATATGGCGTTATCTATTCTGCCACATCTGATGACGACTTCAGCAAAGAAGAATGATGTAAAGAATGAAATCGTAATCCTGACTGCCACATCCGGAGATACAGGAAAAGCTGCACTTGCCGGATTTGCAGATGTGGAAGGAACAAGGATCATCGTATTCTATCCTAAGAACGGAGTCAGCAAAGTGCAGGAACTTCAGATGGTGACACAGAGAGGCGAAAATGTAAATGTAGTAGCGATCCATGGCAATTTCGATAATGCCCAGAGTGGTGTAAAAGCCATGTTCGAGGATAAAGAACTTGCAGAAGAACTTGCGAAGAAAGGCTATCAGTTCTCATCAGCCAACTCGATCAATATCGGACGTCTGGTTCCACAGGTGGTATATTATGTCAATGCATATGCCAAACTTCTGGAAAATGAAGAGATTGAAGACGGTGAGAAGATCAATGTAGTAGTTCCGACCGGTAACTTTGGTAATATCCTGGCTGCATACTATGCAAAACAGATGGGAGTCCCAATCGATAAACTGGTATGTGCATCGAATGACAATAAAGTGTTATTTGACTTCTTCCAGACAGGTGATTATGACAGAAACCGTGAGTTTATCCTCACAACATCACCATCTATGGATATCCTGATTTCAAGCAACCTGGAACGTCTGCTTTATCGGATCAGCGGAGATAATGACCAGAAGACAAAAGATATGATGGAAGCATTAAAATCCACAGGAAAATATACAATTACAGAAGATATGAAGGCACGTCTTGATGATTTCGCAGCTGGATATGCGACAGAAGAAGAGTGTGCGCAGAATATCAAGAAAGTATATGATAAGACAGGGTATGTGATGGATACACATACAAGTGTAGCATCTTATGTGTGTGAATGTTATCAGAAGAACAGTGGAGACAATAAGAAATGCGTGATTGCATCAACAGCAAGTCCATATAAATTTGTGAAGAGTGTCATGAGTGCAATTGATCCGAAGTATGCAGATCAGGATGAGTTCAGTCTTCTGAAGGTTCTGGAAGAAACATCAGGACGTGAGATGCCGCAGGCGATCAAAGATATCCTGAATGCAAATATTCTGCATGATCTGGAATGTGATGCTGATAAGATGAAAGATACAGTGAAGAATATTCTGGAAGTATAGAACGTTTACAAAATGATAAATATATTTTCTGTATTGATAAAAATACACAAAATGCAAGGTTTCGTGTGAAATCTTGCATTTTGTGCTTTTAAAACAAAAAATAGAATAAAAAATAAAAGTTTTAGAGAAAGAACTTGCAAAAACACATTGTGAAAAGATTGTTAAAGTATTGACTTTTACGTAGAAAAATGCAATAATAAAACAAATGCTGTTGTGGGAGAATATAACAAGACTAGAATTTATAAATATACAGCAGCAAATAAAAGAAAAGAGGTTAAATGAAGATGGCTAAAATCGATTTAAGCAAGTATGGCATTTCAGGAACGACAGAAATCGTACACAATCCTTCTTATGAATTATTATTTGAGGAAGAGACAAAACCAGAACTCGAAGGTTTTGAAAAAGGACAGGAAAGTGAACTTGGTGCAGTCAATGTAATGACAGGTATCTACACTGGACGTTCTCCAAAAGATAAGTTCATCGTAGTTGATGAGAATTCAAAAGATACTGTATGGTGGACATCTGATGAATATAAGAATGATAACCATCCTGCAACACAGGAAGCTTGGAAAGCAGTAAAAGATATTGCGATCAAAGAACTTTCTGACAAAAAACTTTATGTTGTAGATGCATTCTGCGGAGCAAACAAAGATACACGTATGGCAATCCGTTTCATCGTAGAAGTTGCATGGCAGGCTCATTTCGTAACAAATATGTTCATCAAACCTTCAGAAGAAGAGCTTGAAAACTTTGAGCCAGACTTCGTAGTATATAATGCTTCTAAAGCAAAAGTTGAAAATTACAAAGAATTAGGACTGAACTCAGAGACAGCAGTAATGTTCAACATCACAAGCAAAGAGCAGGTTATCGTGAATACATGGTACGGCGGAGAGATGAAGAAAGGTATGTTCTCTATGATGAACTACT
>ERZ773239.691-NODE-691-length-32090-cov-23.158826_pt1 | contig 32090 bp, 28 predicted proteins | sample MGYA00580521_ERZ773239 | MGnify/ENA primary metagenome ERZ773239 (study PRJEB29015, sample SAMEA2737801) | human gut metagenome | biome: human gut; feature: human-associated habitat; material: faeces | place: China | collected 2012 ... | reverse complement strand
TGGCGCGGAGATCCGCCGGAGCGGTGCTTAAGCCGTTAGGCGGGAATTGTGCGGTATTGCCCTAAGGAGGGTACACGATGTTTCGTATTTTGATTGCCGAGGATGACCCCAGCACGGCGCGTCTGCTTGGTGCCATCGTAAAGCGAGAGGGCTATGAGCCGCTGATTGCTGCCGACGGTGTGCAGGCACTGGAAATGCTCGACCACAACCATATAGACCTGCTGCTCTGCGATGTGATGATGCCCCGGATGGATGGCTTTACCCTGACCAGGACCATCCGGGAAAGCGGCAGCATGCTGCCTATTTTAATGCTGACGGCCAAGGATATGCCGCAGGACAAGCACACGGGTTTTATCGTTGGCACTGATGATTATATGACAAAACCGCCGGACCGGCAGGAGCTTGTGCTGCGCATCAAGGCGCTGCTGCGCCGCGCCCGCATCGTGGATGAACACAGGATCACGATAGGGGATGTCGAGCTGGACTACGACACCCACACCGTGCGGCGCGGCCACGATGCGCAGGTGCTGCCGCCCAAGGAGTTCAACCTTCTATACAAGCTGCTGGCTTACCCGGAAAGGACCTTTACCCGGCTGGAGCTGCTGGATGAGATCTGGGGTATGGACAGTGAAAGTGACGATAAAACGGTAAATGTTCATATAAATCGGCTGCGCACCCGCTTTTACGACTGGCCGGAGTTTGAAATACAGACCATTCGCGGCATCGGTTACCGTGCTATAAAGAAGGTGTGATATGGCGCAATTTGTAAATAAGCTGCGCGACTGCATGCGCACCGTAAATTTGACAATGCTGCTGGTGCTGAACCTGTTTTTCATCGTTACACTGAATCTGACCGTTGCGACGGTGCTGGTGGTATTGGAGGCTGACCACGGCTTTTTTATCCAAGACGGCAGCGTCAGCATCGGTGGCGCACTGGTTATTTTGTATGCCAGCTGTATTTTGATGGCCATCAGCCTTGTGGTTGCGATTCGCCTTGTGTTAATAAAGCCTATCAAAAACATCATACAGGCGATGAACCGGCTGGCGGCGGGGGACTTCACCGTGCGCCTGCAGCCCGCCGCCCACGGGTATGAGCCCACCGAGATCCGGGAGTTCAAAGCAGCCTTCAACAAAGCGGCGAAGGAGCTTTCCGGCACGGAGCTGCTGCGCAAGGATTTTGTAAATAACTTTTCCCATGAGTTCAAGACGCCCATCGTCAGCATCAGCGGCTTTGCTGACCTGCTGCTGGACGAGGATGTCACACCTGAGGAGCAGCGCGAGTATCTGCAAATCATCCGCGATGAGAGCAAGCGGCTGGCACAGCTTTCCGGCAGTGTGCTGCTCTTGAATCGTATCGAGGCACAGACCATTCTAACCGACTGTACAGACTTTTCGCTGGATGAGCAGCTGCGCCAGTGCATCCTTGTGACCCGGCAAAAGTGGCGCGATAAGCCGCTGCAGTTTGAGGCCGAGCTGGCCCCCTGCACCTACCACGGCAGCGAAGCGCTGGTAAAGGAGATCTGGCTGAATCTGCTGGATAATGCCGCCAAGTTCAGCCCGGAGAACGGAACCATAAGCGTAACACTGCACTGCGAGCAGGGCAGACCGGTTGTGGCTGTCACTGACCAGGGCTGCGGTATGGACGCCGAGACCTGCTGCCATATCTTTGAGCAGTTCTATCAGGGGGACACCAGCCACAGGACGCAGGGCAACGGCTTGGGCCTTGCCATGGCACAAAAAATAGCCGCACTACACGGCGGCGCTGTCACTGTGGACAGCCGCCCCGGCAGCGGCAGCTGCTTTACGGTTGTTTTGAAATGAATATTGCCTAATGCCTGTTCAGATTAGCCCGTGGGCTGCGCAGTACTGCCGGATGCCATCCTCCGCCACGTCTGGGCATACTGCATCGGCCAGCGCCTTCAGCTCGGGGGAGACATTCGCCATTATAAAAGCCGCACACAGGCCATCAGATTTCCTGCCGGACCACAGCACGATCCCGCCAAAAAAAGCGCCGTCCCTTGCCAAAAGGGACAGCGCACGGTCTGGGCTGTACAGCAGCCCAACATATTTATTATACCATTTTTTGCCCGGAGCGGCAAGCTTGAAACTGCACAAATCTTTCGCTGCATCGTTGGCATATCTGCGAATAGACGAATCCCAAGGGCTGTGGTATAGTATAGTCACAGAAAGAAAACAGCCGGAGATAAGGAGCAGACAACTCCAAGAGAAGTTGATCTTCCAAGGAGAAATGTCATAAGAAATCTCCAAAGAAAGCAAGACACCGGCGGTATTTCGTAAGGAAGGAGGCTCAAGTCCAATGGCAAACTTTAAAGATCCTATTCATCACCGGCGGGCCTGGGCCTGCTGAATGAAAAAGCGCCGCATCCGAAGCCGCAGGTCATAACCTGTACAAAGAATATTGAACGAGATGTCAGGCAGCTTACTTTTAAACAGCAGACTCAGGGGCCGTCATCAAAGACCCCCATGCAGCATATAGATCAGGATGAAAGAAGGCTGGTTATCATGACTGGTTCCACGCCACCCAACAGAGGGTATCTGAAATCTACCTGATCCATAAGGAGAAACTCCAATGTACTAAGTGTCAGAGGTTGATCCTCAATCTCAAAGCCTGAAATTCTGCAAAGGGAATGATTCCCCATGAAAATAGGAACCAACTCCGAAAAATAACGAATAAAGGTTATGAGGCTATGACTCCAATCATTTAGGTACTGCCGGGGCGAACGAAAAGTTCGCCCCGGTTTTGTTTGTGTCACGGTCTCCGGCTCATGTAGGGCAAGCTCAAGCACCTCAAGGCAAACGGACTTGCATTTCCTACCGGATTTTGTTACTATTATTATATTTTCGATTATTAACAGGATTAAAGGAGATAAAACTGCATGAGCGTAAAAACAGTTTCATCACAGGCTGATGCTGTCAACCCGCTTGGATATGAAAAAGAAGGCAAGCTGCTTGTTGGCTTTGCCATTCCCTGCATTATCTCGATGCTGGTGACGTCGCTGTACAACATTGTTGACCAGATCTTTATCGGGCAGGGTGTGGGTCTGCTGGGCAATGCTGCCACCAACATTGCGTTTCCTCTCTCGATTGCCTGCACAGCCATTGCGCTGCTGCTCGGTATCGGCAGTGCGACGAATTTCAGTCTCCAGCTGGGTGCAGGCAATGAAAAGCGCTCTGCTGAATATGCAGGCAACGGCCTGTGCCTGATGGCGCTATTCGGCACTGTGCTGATGGCGGTCACGCTGCTTTTTCTGACGCCGATGCTGAAATTCTTCGGCGCTACGCCGGATGTTTTTCCCTACGCAGAGGCCTACACTCGCATCACAGCGCTGGGGTTTCCGTTCCTCATTATGAATACCGGCATGAGCAAGTTGATTCTGGCAGACGGCAGCCCGCGCTATTCCATGATGTCGATGCTCATCGGCGCACTTATCAATACGGCCCTTGATCCGCTGTTCATCTTCGGGCTGGATATGGGTATGACCGGCGCTGCACTTGCCACGATTCTCGGGCAGATCGCCTCGTTCTGCATCAGTATGCGGTATCTCTTCCATTTTAAATCTGTACCCTTCTCATGGGGCTGCTTTACGATTGACGGTGACAGAACACGCAAGATCTTCAGCTACGGTGCATCTGCCTGCTTCAACCAAATCGCTATGGCTGTTGTCCAGATCGTTTTGAACAACACCCTTGCACACTACGGTGCACTGTCGATCTACGGCAGCGATATTCCTCTGGCCTGCGCGGGCATCATCTCAAAGGTCAACATGATCTTTATGTCCTTTGTCATCGGCATTTCGCAGGGCGTACAGCCGATCATCGGCTTCAATTACGGTGCTGCGCTCTACCGCCGCGTCAAAAAGAGCTATCTGCTGGCGCTGGCTGTGGCTACCGGGCTTTCTCTGGCAGCGTTTGCCTGCTTCCAGCTTTTCCCGCGGCAGATCATCAGTATTTTCGGCACCGGCAGCGAGATGTACTACCAGTTTTCGGAGCGGTACTTCCGCATTTATATGTTCCTGACGCTGATTAACGGCATCCAGCCGGTCACCTCCAACTTTTTCAACTCGATCGGCAAGGCGCGCCTCGGCGTATTCATGTCCCTGACACGCCAGATTTTGTTCCTGCTGCCGCTCATCGTCATCTTCCCGCTCTTTATGGGCATTGACGGCGTCATGTACGCAGGCCCCATTGCGGACGGCGCTGCCGCCATTGTCTGCGGCCTTTTCACCGTGCGTGAGCTGCGGGAGCTGACCCGCTTGCAGCAAAAAACTGAAAAAACGAACTGAGGCACCTGCAAAGCGCCCCCGCATCACTGTGCGGGGGCGTTTTTCTGTCCCGTTACGGCTTTCGCGTATGGGCGATATGACGAAAAAATCTGTGCCCGATTGGCAAAAAGGTAGAAAGTGCAGGAAACCGCTTGAATTGCACCGGTTTCCGCACTACAATGGAAACCGGAAAGCTAAATCGGGTTTCCGCAGGAGGCAAGTGATGGACGAACACAACGAGCTGCGCACAAGACTGCGCGCAGTCGGAATGGAGCTGTTCCGCAGGGACGGGCTGCGCTTTACGATGCAGCAGGCCGCTGCGATGATGCACATCAGCAAAAAGACGATCTACGCAGTCTACCCCTCCAAGGAGGCGCTGCTGCTGGATATGGTGGACGATGCGTTCACAAGGATCCACGCCCGCAAGCAGCGCATCCTTGACGGCCCCGGCACCCTGGCTGAAAAGCTGCGGGCGGTCATTATCGCCCTGCCGGAGGAGTACACCGCGCTGGATCTGCAGCAGATGGATCTTTTGGATGAAAAATATCCCAGAGTCGCAGCGCGCGTGCGGGAGCACCTGGAAACCGGCTGGGAGCCTACCTTGGCACTGCTGGAGCAGGCGATGGGGGAGGGCATTATCCGTCGGGTATCCCTGCCGGTTCTGCAGCGGATGATCTCCGCTTCCATTGAGGATTTTCTTGCAGACCGCACGCTCGATGCGCAGGGCATATCCTACACGGATGCCCTGGATGAGATGATTTCCATTTTACTGGAGGGGTTGTTGGTACGATGAGATACAGTCTTTGCAATCACTGGGAATTTACAGAGCAATGGAGCGATGCCTTCTGTCGGGGTGAACCTGTTGGCTGTCGTCCGGTGCGTCTGCCCCATACCTGCCGGGAGCTGCCGCTCCACTACGCAGACCCCTCTGACTATGAGATGGTCTGCGGTTACCGTCGCACACTGACCGTTCCCGATGCGCCCCGGGTATTCCTGCGCTTTGACGGGGCCGCCCATCAGGCGGAGATCTACCTGAACGGCCAGCTGGCCGGGCAGCATCAGGGCGGCTACACCGGCTTTACCATCGAAATTACCGACCTTGTGCGCCGCGGCGAGGAAAATCTGCTGGCAGTGCGGCTGGATACGCGCGAGGACCCCAGCCTGCCGCCCTTCGGCTTTGTCATCGACTACCTGACCTACGGCGGTCTATACCGGGAGGTCTGGCTTGAAACCTCGCCGCAGAGCCGTGTGAGCGATCTTTTCGTGTACACACCGACACTAACGGAGGCTGCCGTGCAGCTGACCGTTGAGGCACCGGAGCAGGCCGCAGCGCTGCGCGTCCGGCTCTGCAGCAGTGCGGGCGAAACGCTGGTGTGCCGCCAGCTGCCCCCGGCAGAATCGGCGGAATGCCGTCTTACGCTGCCTGACGCCGCGCCATGGGACACCGAGCATCCGAATCTCTATCGCTGCATAGCAGAGCTGCTCGATACCGATGGGCAGGTACTGCACAGCCGGGAAACCTCCTTCGGTTTCCGGACGACTGTGTTCCGGGCGGACGGCTTTTACCTGAACGGGAAAAAGACCTTTCTGCGCGGGCTGAACCGCCACCAAAGCTACCCCTACATCGGCTACGCCGCGCCGGAAAGCCTGCAGCGGCAGGACGCCCGCATCCTGAAAAACGAGCTGCACTGTAATGCGGTGCGCACGAGCCATTACCCGCAAAGCCAGCATTTCTTTGATGAATGTGACCGGCTGGGCCTGCTTGTATTTACCGAGCTGCCCGGCTGGCAGCACATCGGCGATGCGGCATGGAAGGACCGCGCCTGCGCCATGCTGCGGGAGATGCTGCTGCAAAACCGCAATCACCCCAGCATCATACTGTGGGGTGTGCGCATCAACGAGAGCGTAGACGATGACGAATTCTATACGCGCACCAATAAAATCGCCCACGCACTGGATCCGAGCCGGGCGACCTCGGGCGTGCGGTATCTGGAAAAGAGCCATCTCCTGGAAGATGTTTACGCTTACAACGATTTCTCCCACAATGGCTCAAACGCCGGGGCCAAGCGGAAAAAGGATGTAACGCCTGATTTGAGCAAGGCTCTGCTGATTTCCGAATGCAACGGGCACATGTACCCCACCAAGCCCTGTGACGATGCCCCGCACCGGCAGGAGCATGCCCTGCGCCATGCGCGGGTGTTGGACGCCGCCTACGCAGATGGAGAGCATGCGGGCTGTTTTGGCTGGTGTATGTTTGATTATGCCACCCACAAGGATTTCGGCTCCGGGGACCGCATCTGCTATCACGGCGTGCTGGACAGCTTCCGCAATCCCAAGCTGGCGGCGTCCGTCTACGCATCGCAGGGCGGGGAGGAGCCGGTGCTGACGGTCAGCTCCGCGATGGACATCGGTGACTATCCTGCCGGGCAAATCGGCACGGTCTATGTGTTTACCAACGCCGAGCGGGTGGATCTTTACAAAAACGATGTGTTTGTGACGACCCTGCACAAAAGCGGCTGGACGGCGCTGCCGCACCCGCCGCTGGCCGTGGATGACACAATCGGTGTCCTGCTTGAAACGCAGGAGCATTTTGACAAGGCCAGGGCCGATACGCTGCGCGACTGTCTGCTTGCAGCCGGGCGCTACGGCTTGGCCGGGCTGCCGCTGCGCTACAAGCTGAAGCTGGCGTGGTGCATGGTGCGCTATAAGATGAGCTTTGCGGACGGTGTGGCGCTGTACGGCAAGTATGTCGGCAACTGGGGCGGCGCGGCTACGCGTTGGCGGTTCGATGCCAAAAACGGGGATACCGTAGTAAAGAGCGTCACGCTCTGCCCCAGCCACCGGCTGCATCTTGAGGTAACGCCCTCCGCCACCGTCCTGCGGGAGGGTGACACCTACGATATGGCCGGAGTTCGGGTGCGGATCCTTGATGAAAACGGCAGCCCTGCCGTCTATGCACAGCTGCCGCTGACCTTTGCCGTGACCGGTGCCGCCGCGCTGGTCGGCCCTGCGGCGGCAACCGCCGAGGGCGGCATGGGCGGGACTTATCTGCGCACAGTCGGGCAGACAGGTACAGCCGCGCTGACCGTCTCGGCCCCGCAGTGTGCGCCTGTCACCGTAGAATTTACCGTCACAAAGAAGGAGTGTGCAGTATGGAACTGACAACAAAGCAAAAAGCCGCCTTCGGCATCGGCGCAGTGGGCAAGGATATGGTCTACGCACTGTCTGCCTCCTATGTCATGTACTATTATCAGGATGTGCTGGGTCTGCCTGCCACCTTTGTCGGCCTGATCCTGATGATCGCGCGTGTGTTTGACGCCTTCAACGATCCCTTTATGGGGGTGCTGGTGGCCAAGACCCGCACCCGCTGGGGACGGTTCCGTCCGTGGATCCTCAGCGGCACCGTCCTGAATGCGGTGGTTCTCTACGCGCTGTTTGCCGCGCCGGTGCTGGAGGGTGCCGACATGATGGTCTACTTCAGCGTCATCTACATCCTGTGGGGCGTCACCTACACGATGATGGACATTCCTTACTGGTCGATGATCCCCGCCGTGACCCGCACCCCTGCTGACCGAGAAAACCTGTCAGTCGTGGGCCGCACCTGTGCGGGCGTCGGCTCGGCGCTCATTGCGATGTTTACCATGCTGCTGGTTGGTGCTTTGGGCGGCGACAGTGAGCGCACCGGCTTCCGCTGGGTAGCACTGCTCGTGGCTGTCATCTTTGTGGTTACCGAGGCGATCTGCTGCGCCAGCGTCAAGGAGACCGGCAGCGCCGAGATAAAGACCGCCACCGTCGGCGAGATGTTCAAGGCGCTGTTCTCCAACGATCAGGCGCTTGTGGTCGTAGGCAGCATCGTTTTGATCAACTCGGCGCTGTATCTGACCTCCAACTTTATCATCTATTTCTTCAAGTACGATTTCGGCGGCACAGGCTGGAAGGCCAGCTACACGCTGTTCTCGACCATCGGCGGCGCGGCACAGATCCTCGGCATGATGGTCCTCTATCCGGTGCTGCGCAAAAAGCTCAGCAACACTGCCGTATTTACGGTAAGCCTGGGGTTGGCGCTGGGCGGCTATGCTGTGCTGCTCCTGCTCTGCCTGACGGGCTTTTCCGGCAGCCTGGCACTGCTCTGCGTGCCGGGCGTGGTGGTGTTTGCCTGCAACGGCATGCTCAGCGTACTGACGACCCTTTTCCTCTCCAACAGTGTGGACTACGGCCAGCTCAAGACCGGGCGCCGTGAGGAAAGCGTTATCTTCTCGATGCAGACCTTTGTTGTAAAGGCTGCGTCCGGCGTGGCGGTTTTTCTGACCGGCATCGGCCTGGATCTGATCGGGCTGACCGGCAATGCCGAGGAGACAGGCCCCATCGCTGCCCAGAGCGCCGGTACATTGCTCGGGCTGCGGCTCATGATGACCGTTCTGCCCATGGCCGTCCTTGCGGCGGCGCTTGTACTGTTCCGTCGCAGGTTCACCCTGACGGATGACCGCGCAGCCGAAATCAGCGCCGCGCTTCACAGGGAGGAAACTCAAAATGGCTGAGATGCAGTGGTATGCCGCAACAGACAGCGGCCGGTTTGACGGCACGGCAGCCATCACCCCGCGCAGCGGTGCCGTCTGCCTGAGGGCAGAGCTGCCCGCCGGAGTGCTGCAAAATGCGGTTGCTGCGCTTCCGTGGACGATGGCGCACGAAGAAAAGATCTTCATGAACGGCTACCAAACCTGGACCGCCTGCCCGGAGCTGGGCAAATGGGACCGGCAGCACGGTGTTGAGCGTGTCCCGAAATTTCTTTTGGAGAAATACAGCTTTGACCGTTACGGCGATTATCATTTTGTTCCCTACAGCGGCAAGAGGGGACAGAGCCACGGCTTCTCCTACTGCTATTTCCGGCGCGGAAAGACCTACCGCCTTTTGGCCAGCCTGGACGAGGCACCGGGCTATACGATTTTTTCCTATGACAGCCGCACCGCACAGCTGCGCATTGAACGCGACTGCGCCGGGGTACAGCATACCGGCGGCAGCTTTCCTGCGTTCTCCCTCTTTTTTGCCGAGGGCACCGAGGACGAGGTATTTGACGCATGGTTTGCGGCGCTGGGCTGCCGCCCCCGCACCACGCGCAGGCTGGCCGGGTATTCCAGCTGGTATAACCGCTACCAGAACATTGACGAGGCCTCGATCCAGGAAGACCTCAACGGCTGCAAAACGCTTTTCCGCGCAGGGGATCTCTTTCAGATCGACGATGGATGGGAGCGCAAGGTAGGAGACTGGCTGGAGCCTGACCCTGCCAAATTCCCCAACGGGCTGCGCTCGCTGGCAGATGCAGCCCATGAAAGCGGCTTTCTGGCAGGACTGTGGCTGGCACCGTTCGTCTGCGAAAAAGAATCCCTGCTCTGCAAAGATCACCCGGACTGGCTGCTGCAGGCGGACGGTCAGCCCTGGTGCTGCGGCTGTAACTGGAGCAGCTTTTATGCGCTGGACATCGACCACCCGGAGGTACAGGCCTACCTCAAGCAGGTCTTTGACCGCGTCCTGCAGGATTGGGGCTTTGACCTTGTCAAGCTGGACTTTCTCTACGGCGCAGCACCGTTCGGCAACGCCCGGGAATCCCGCGCAGGACGGATGCAGCGCGCCATGGCACTGCTGCGCTCATGGTGCGGCGACAAGCTGATCCTCGGCTGCGGTGTGCCGGTCATGCCTGCCTTTGGCATCGTTGACTACTGCCGCATTGGGTGTGATGTAGGGCTGGACTGGGACGATGTGTGGTATATGCGGTTTTTCCATCGCGAGCGGGTCTCCACAAAGCAGTCCATCGGCAACACGATTTTCCGCCGCCAGCTCAACGGGCGCGCCTACGGCAGCGACCCCGATGTATTCTTCCTGCGCGAGGAAAACTGCAAGCTGACCCTACAGCAAAAGCAGACCCTGGCCCGGGTCAATGCGCTGTTCAGCGGCATCCTGCTCACCTCCGATATGCCCAGTCGCTATACGGATGAGATGCGCCGCCAATACAACGCCCTGCGGGAATTGACCGACCACGCCGAAAATTGCACCGTGGATGCAGACGACGGTCTGACCGTACACTACACTTTGTACGGCAAGCAGCAGGCGATCAAGGTTTTTTGACCGTTCAGCCTTCTTCAAAAACACACAAAATTTTTGCTGCGGCGGCTGATGGAATTGCAATCACAGGGTGGGGAATGGTATAATGTGTAAATAGGGCGGTATGCCCTTCCGCTTTGGCGGTATATGTTATATTGTAATAGGTTTTATCTGAGGAGTTGTGGAATGAAGAAAAACGATCTTTCCCCCGAAGCCTTCCGCTTTGAAGGCAAGATGTCCCTGAAGCAGGCACTGCCGCTGGGCATGCAGCATGTGTTGGCGATGTTTGTTGGCAACCTTACGCCGCTGCTTATCATCACGGGCGCCTGCGGCCTGGCCGGCGGCGAATTTGCCGACCTGCGCGTCACGCTGCTGCAGAATGCCATGCTTGTGGCGGGCATCGTCACACTGGTTCAGCTGTATTCCATTGGCCCCATCGGCGGCAAGGTGCCTATCATCATGGGCACCTCCTCCGGCTTCATCGGGGTATTCAGCTCGGTCGCAGCCTCGATGGGCGGCGGCGTACTGGCCTACGGCGCAATCATGGGCGCCTCCTTGATCGGCGGCCTGTTTGAGACAGTGCTGGGCTTCTTTCTGAAGCTTTTGCGCAAGCTGCTGCCCTCTGTCGTTACCGGCACGGTGGTGCTTTCCATCGGTCTGAGCTTGATTTCGGTCGGTGTAAATTCCTTCGGCGGCGGCAACACCGCGCAGGATTTCGGCTCGGTCGAAAACCTGCTGCTCGCCATCTTTGTGCTGGTCGTCATCCTGATCTGCAAGCACTCCGGCAGCACCTTTTTGAATTCCTCCTCGATTTTGGTGGGCATCATCTGCGGCTACATTGCAGCGTTTCTCATGGGCCTTGTTCTGCCCACCACGGCGCTGAACGCCGAGGGCGTTGCCTACACCAAGGCATGGGTGCTGAACTGGAATAAGGTGGCCGAGGCCAAATGGTTTGCATTGCCCGAGCTGATGCCGGTCAAGCCAGTGTTTGATATGCGCGCAATCGCACCGGTCATGATTATGTTCATCGTCACGGCGGTCGAAACCGTGGGCGATATTTCCGGCGTTATCATGGGCGGCATGGACCGCGAGGCCACCGACACTGAGCTGTCCGGCGGCGTCATCTGCGATGGTATCGGTTCCAGCTTTGCCGCACTGTTCGGCGTACTGCCCAACACCTCCTTCAGCCAGAATGTCGGCCTTGTCAGCATGACCAAGGTCGTCAACCGCTTTGCGCTGGCCACCGGCGGCATCTTCCTGATTCTCTGCGGTTTGGTGCCCAAGCTGGGCGCGCTCGTCTCGATCATGCCGCAGTCGGTGCTGGGCGGCGCAGCGGTCATGATGTTCTCTTCCATCGTGGTGAGCGGTATTCAGCTCATCACCCGCGAGCCGCTGACCCCGCGCAGCCTGAGCATCGTCTCTGTAGCGCTCGGTCTCGGCTATGGCATCGGTGCCAACAACGGCATCCTTGCACACGCACCGCAGATGCTCTCTCTGGTATTCGGCGGCTCCGGCATTGTGCCCGCCGCACTCGTTGCCATCCTCTTGAATCTGGCCATTCCCAAGGACGAAAACGGCTAAAGTAAGCTTTTCTCAATAGCGGGCAGTGTAAAGCGCACTGCCCGCTATTGATTTTTTGTTGAAATTCAAACGCACAAAAGCACCTTTAGCACCCTATTGACATTTGGGTGCCAGACTGCTATTATATGACCGAAATATCGTAGAATCGTTGCTGGTGCGCCGTTTTGGCTGCAGGCAGCTTTTTTACGACCCAGCGGTTAGATTATTCTAACCCGCATATACAAGCTGCCATGCTGCCGCCGGGCAGCTTTTCAAATACGCAGCAGTTAGTTGATGCAAACCAAGGAGCTGAGCATTACGAAAAAGAATTTTTGGGACAGAAATGCAGCAAGGTATGACCGCTTTATGCGTAAGAATGCAATAGCCTATGATCAATTATATGCGCTGCTTCGCCCTGCTGTGTGGCACAAAACCGTTTTGGAGGTAGCCACCGGCACAGGGCAGGTGGCAAAGCATCTCCTGTGTTCTGCCGACCACATTGAGGCTACCGACGCCTCCGCAGCGATGATTGCGCAGGCAAAGCGGGGTAATTTTTCCTCCAAGCTGCATTTTTCAGTGCAGGATATGTTCCATCTGCCTTATGCTGACCAGTCCTTTGATGTTGTCATTGTCTCCAATGCACTGCACATTGTGCCGCACCCTGAGAAAGCCCTTATCGAGTTTCGCCGTGTGCTTAAAAACGATGGCACGCTGATTGCTCCTACCTTTACCCATGCAGAGAATTCCCCTTGGGGAAATCTTCAGGCCCTTGCGCTGAAAATTGCAGGCTTTCCGCTGCACAGCAGATGGACGAGTGCTGCGTATCTGGCATTTTTGCAGCAAAACGGCTGGACCGTTTGCAAAAGTGTTGTTTTGCAGAATTCCATTCCACTTACCTACGCAGAGTGTAAAAAAGTTGAAAGGAGATAAACGATGTCATTTTTTGAAAATACGAGAGACCCCAAAGGCTTCGGCGGCAGGCTGATGGTCACCATGATGAACCTTGCCCACACCCCCGTGGCGCTGTGGGGGCTTCACTTTCTGCATCTTGCGCCGGACGCAAAGGTGCTGGACTGCGGCTGCGGCGGCGGAGCGAATATCAAACGGCTGCTGAAAAGGTGTCCGCGCGGCATCGTAAAGGGCGTGGATTACTCTGCTGTCAGCGTCGAAAAATCCCGCCGTCTCAATGCAGAGGCGATTCAAAGGAATCGCTGTGTCATCTGGCAGGGCAGCGTGCAGCGCATCATTTTTGCCAGCGATTGGTTCGATGCAGTCACAGCGTTTGAAACCGTCTATTTCTGGCCGGACCTTGCAAAATGCTTCCGGGAGGTTTGGCGGGTTTTGAAGCCGGGCGGCACCTTCCTCATCTGCAATGAAGTCAACGGCGACACGGACAAAGACAAAAAATGGACAGAAATCATTGATGGCATGACCATCTACAAGGATACTGAGCTGAAAGCATATCTTGAGCAAGCGGGCTTTTGTGACATTGCGGTACACAAAAGCAAAACAGGCTGGCTGTGTTTGACCGCCGTAAAGCGAAGTGACTGTGGCTGCGGGAGGCAGGAGAATGAAGGTTTATGAATTTGGGGCGGATACCGCTCCGGTCATTTTGCTGCTGCCCGGCACCTGCTGCCACTGGAAAAGCAACTTTGGCCAAGTGATCCCTCTGTTGCAGCGGGATTTTCGCGTACTTTGCGTCAGCTATGATGGCTTTGACGAAACAGAAAGTACCGAATTTCCGACAATGCTTGCAGAAACCGAAAAAATCGAAACCTACATCCTGAAAAACTGCGGCGGGCATATACGGGCCGCCTACGGCTGCTCTCTGGGCGGCTCTTTCGTGGGACTGCTGGCAGCACGGAAAAGCATACATATGGACTACGGTATTCTGGGCAGCTCCGACCTTGACCAATGCTCCAAGCTCGCGGCCAAATTACAAACGAATCTTCTCCTGCCGCTGATTTATCCGCTGATTCGGGACGGGCAGTTCAAGAGTTGCTTTCTGCAGAAGCGATTAGAAAAGTGCTCCGCGGAGAAGGGGGACTATGTCCGCGCTTTTATGGCGATGTTCGGTGCTGCACGCCCCTATGTGACGATGCAAAGCTGTAAAAACCAATTTTATTCCGACCTCATCACGCCCTTGCCGGAGGGAATTGATGTTCCCGGTACGGAGATTCATATTTTCTACGCGCTGAAAATGGGAGCGAAGTATCGCGCGCGTTATCAGCAGCATTTTGCGCACCCCGTAATTCATGAGCAGAATCTACAGCATGAGGAGCTGCTGGCCTGTTACCCTTACAAATGGGCACAGCTTGTCAAAAGCATCCTTGAACAGGGGGTATAAAATACCTGTGTTTTTGTGTATATACCATAAAAGGAGGCGACTTCATTGACAGAAACTTTTTGGGGGATTCTGATTCCCTTTTTGGGTACATCGCTGGGCGCAGCGTGCGTATTTTTTATGCGGCGCGCTCTGGGAGATCTGGTGCAGCGCTCACTTGCAGGCTTTGCCGCCGGTGTGATGGTGGCGGCATCGGTCTGGAGCCTGCTGATCCCGGCAATCGAACAGTCGGAGAAGTTGGGACGGTTCGCCTTTTTCCCGGCGTTTGCCGGATTTTGGTTCGGCGTGCTGTTTTTGCTTGCCCTGGATCATCTGATACCCCACCTGCATGTCGGCAGTGAGGAGGCTGAGGGGCCAAAAAGCAGGCTGGGCCGCACTACGATGATGGTGCTGGCAGTGACCCTGCACAACATCCCGGAGGGCATGGCAGTCGGTGTGATGTACGCCGGCTTTCTCGCAGGCAGCGCACAGATCACCGCGGCGAGCGCGCTGGCCCTGTCCCTCGGCATAGCCATCCAGAATTTCCCGGAGGGCGCCATCATCTCGATGCCCCTGCGCGCCGAAGGGGAGAGCAAGGGCAGGGCCTTTGCAGGCGGTGTGCTTTCGGGCGTGGTTGAGCCAATCGGCGCAGTGGTGACGATTTTGGCCGCGCAGCTTGTGATACCGGCATTGCCTTACCTTTTGAGCTTTGCTGCGGGCGCGATGCTCTATGTCGTGGTGGAAGAGCTGATTCCCGAAATGTCACAGGGACGGCACTCTAACCTTGGCACAGTATTCTTTGCTGTCGGCTTCAGTGTGATGATGGTGCTGGATGTGGCACTGGGGTAACAGGAGCCTTACAACGCAGAAAATGCAAACAGCTTCACCCGGCCCGACACAAAGTCAGTCAGAAAAGGTCCAGCATGGTATCCAGATACAACTCCTCGCGGACAGCCAGCTGATATTCCGGCTTGGTCAGGTAGTGAAGCAAAAATTCAAGGATCAGCGCACTGCCAAGGCCGCGCCCCTCGATCTTGAATTGGGTGAAGCCCCTCGGCAGGTAGGTATCCCGGATGGCCTTGATGCCGATAAAGCCGGGGTTCGCCATCGCTCGGGAGAAGCGATACCCATCCGCTGCGCCGGGGGCGCTGCAGTAATGCTCCGGGCCGGGCAGCCCCAGATTTTTGCGGCTGACGGCCTCATAGCAGGCTCTGCGTTCCGTGCATCCGAACCAGCAGCACTCATTGCAGAGAAACTCCACCTTGTCCTTCTGGGACTGGGGCAGCGCTGCAAGTCGGTCAAATGCTCGGTTCAGCCGGAAATCCGGCACGACATAGCGAAACTCGGGCCGTGCCAGCTCCCGCTGCAGATCGTTGAAGTCTGTCAGCACTTTTGTGGTTGAGGATACAAGATACAGCGATGGATAGTTCTTTTTCAGGTACTGCGTCAGCAGCTCAGCATGAACGATGGCGCCGTTTTGCGGGTCATTTTGTTCCTGAAACAGTCGGCAGAGCGCATTGCAGTCCGGGTCTGTGAGATGCTCCGGGCGCAGTAATGAATTGCTGAGTGTCAGCCGCGCCGAGATGCCGTATTCACGCGTCAGCGCCAGCACCTCATGTGGGGTGCGGTCACTGTACTCGACCCGTCCACCTGCCCATAAGCAGTCAGACGGTGCGCCGTAGATCGAGCCGATGGCGCACCAGTCGTAAAAATACTCCCGGTGCGCACGATAAAGCGGCAAAAACGCCGCATACAGGTCATAAAATTCAAACAGACCGGGCAGATGAAACAGGGCTGTGCCCTGATGAGGTGTTTCCATAGCGGGGACCTTTCCTGGCCGCACAGGCGGCCCGATGGGATATATTTATTATACCAGCAATCCTGCCGGAATGCAAAGCGAAACGCCGCGTCAGCCAAAACAACCGATGCAGCGCTTTTTATCGGTTTATAGGTAATGGCCTTCGGTCTTTTGTGCCAAATTCCGAAGGCCGTTGACGCAGCATAAACAGGTGTGGTACTGTATCCTCAATCGGCATTGGCCGAATGGAAGAAAAGAAAGATGCTTAAGGCAACACCGCACAATTCCCACCTGACGGCTTAAGCACCGCTCCGGCGGATCTCCGCGCCAAGAGCCGCCGCAAGCGGCGGTTGCGCTCCGAAGCGCCTCGCTGCGGCTCGGTGTGCGGCACGGCATCTGCGTTGCCAAAATGCTCGATAATGTCGGGTTGCGGTACCCGCATCGTGCTTCGGGGCAAAAGCCCCTCGCACTCTGCGACCGCTGCCCCTGCTTCGGTTCGCTGTATCCGCCACTGGCGGCGCTCACCTTTGCAGCATCCAGTATTATCTGCACTTTTGGCTTAGCAGCTGCCGCACCTCGCTCGCCGTATCGGCCCTTAGAATTATGCGGTATTGCCTTAATAATCATCTGCCGAACGGCAAAGCAGCTTTACAATCTTCGGTAAAAAAGCGTGATGAACAACGATTTTGCAGGAATTGCCAAAAAGGCCTTGCACTTTTTGTACAGTCTGCTATAATAACAGCATCACAGAACACGAACGGGACAAAGGGGTCGCGTACTTGTAAAAGTACAGCGGCCCCTTTCCGTTACGCACAAAGGCGTGCAGCACATCACCGTGCTGTGCGCCTTTTGTTTTGTATGAATATCAGAAAGAGGGGTCACACAATGAAAAAGCGTAATCGAGTTCTGGCACTTACCGTAGCAGCTGCAATGTCCGCCAGTCTGCTGGCAGGCTGCGGCTCCAGCGCACAGCAGGGCGGGGCCGCATCAAGTGAAGCTGCTTCCACCGACACCGCCGCATCTGTGTCGGACGGCGGTGAGGATAACATCATTCGCGTCGGCGTTGTCTGTTCCATGACCGGCGGATCCGCTATCTATGGCGAGGGCGCACAGAACGCCGTTGACATGGCAGTCGAGGAGATCAACGCGGGTGATTCCGGCTACAAAATAGAAATCGTCAACGGCGGCAAGGTCGCAGACGATGCTAAGGACGCCAAGCAGGCCATGAACGCCTACAACAAGGTCATGGCCGACTCGCCGGAGGCCATCGTGGGCAGCTTTTTCTCGTCGGTCACACTACCCATGGCAGAACAGGCCTCCAAGGACGGCATGCTGCTGCTGGCAACAGGTGCGACAAACGCCGATGTGACTTTAAAAGGCGATTCGATTTTCCGCAACTGCTTCATTGACCCGTACCAGGGCAAGATGGCGGCACTGTTCGCAAAAGACAAGGGCTTTGCCAAGGTGGCCGTCATCTATGCAAAAGATGATGACTACTCCAACGGTCTGAAGGACGCCTTTGTTGAAAACTGCGAGGCTAACGGCATTGAGGTCGCCTACGTCGGCGAGTGCATGACCACCGATACAGACTACTCTTCGCAGGCGGCACAGGCCGTTGCAAGCGGCGCAGATCTGCTGTATTATCCCTGCTTCCTCGACACCGTTCCGCTTCTTGTTGGTGCAGCCCGCAATGCCGGATTTACCGGTGCAATCATGGGCGGTGACGGCTGGGACGGCTCCGATACCACCGGCCTTGCCGAACAGTTCGATGACTGCTACTTCACGAACCACTACTCCAGCGAGGATACCGCCCCGGCTGTCCAGAACTTTGTTGCCAAGTACACAGAAAAGTACGGCACCGAAAGCCTGAACGCCTGCGCAGCCCTGTATTACGACGCTATGTATATGCTGGTGCAGGCCGCCGAGAACGCAGGCGGTACCGACACGGCAAGCCTTGTCAAGGGTATGACCGGCATGAGCTTCACCGGTGTCGGCGGCGACATTACGCTGGACGAGAACGGCGACGCAATCAAGAGCATTGCAATCAATACCTACATTGACGGCGAAGTCAAGTGGACCGAGACACTTGGGTCCGACGGCACGGTCGTTTCCAAGGCAGAGTAAGATACAATCGCATTGGGGCGGGGGAAAAGGCCCCCGCCCTTTGCGTTTAGGAAAGGGGAATGGACCAGATGACTTTCTCACTGTTTTTTCAAAGCCTGATAAACGGCTTAAACCAGGGCGCAATTTATGCGCTGATTGCCTTGGGCTACACAATGGTCTACGGCATTATCCGCATGATCAACTTCGCCCACGGTGACTTTATTATGATCGGCGCATACACTTTGTTCTACACCATCCCGCTGATGGTCAACGCCGGGATGCCCGCATGGCTTTCGGTTATCGTTGCTATTGCGGTATGCGCGTTGGTGGGCGTACTGGTCGAAACCTTTGCCTACCGCCCCGTGCGCAAGGCAGGGCCGATGTCCGCACTGATCACGGCGCTGGCTATGAGCATCTTTTTGGAGAACCTGGCCATGGTACTGTTTGGTGCCAAGCCCCACAACGTACAGGCCATCTTCAGCCTGCCCACCATCACCGTGGGCAGCGTGGCCCTGCCGCTGAACGTGCTGCTGACGATTGCCATTGGCCTGGGCATTATGATCGCTTTGCAGCTTTTCGTCAAAAAGACGAAGCTCGGCAAGGCGATGCGCGCCGTGCCGCAGGATAAGGATGCGTCAACTTTGGTAGGTATCAATGTCAACAAAATTATCACCACGACCTTCGCCATCGGCTCGGGCCTGGCGGCGGTAGCGGCGCTGATGTACTGCGCCACCTATCCCCGCGTCACGAACGATATGGGCAGCATGATGGGCATGAAGGCGTTTATCGCCGCCGTGCTGGGCGGCATCGGAATCATCCCCGGCGCGATGCTGGGAGGTATCCTGATCGGCCTGATTGAAATTTTTGTCAAGCTGTTTGCCCCCGGCTGATACGAGGCCGTGACCTACGGTACGCTGATCGTGATTCTGCTGGTGAAGCCTTCCGGTATTCTGGGCAAGAATGTCGGTGAAAAAGTGTAAGGGAGCGTGAACAAAATGACGAAACGACGGCTGGCCTCCTACGGCCTGAATCTGGTTGGTGTCGCGCTGCTGTACGCGGCCATCACGCTGGCTTTTACCTTCAACGTCTTCGGCAAAAGCACGACTTACATCCAGGGCATCTGCACGACTGCCTGCTACACGATCATCATGGTCACGTCGCTCAACCTCGTCGTGGGCTTTATGGGTGAGTTCTCGATGGGTCATGCGGGCTTTGTCTCGGTGGGGGCGTATGTGTCCGCCATCGTGTCCGGCGCGCTGGCCGGGCACGGGCTTTCGGATCTGGCGCTGCTGCTCGTTGCGATTCTGGCGGGCGGCCTGGCCGCGGGCCTTATGGGCATTGCAGTCGGCATCCCGGCACTGCGGCTGCGCGGCGACTATCTGGCTATCGTTACGATGGCTTTTGCCGAGATTATCCGCGTCTGTTTCTGCAACTTTTCCATTACGGGCGGCGGCAAGACGATGAGCGGTATTCTCAAGCTTTCCACGTTTGACCGCGCATTCTGGATCATGGTCGTCTGCGTGACGGTTATGTTTCTGTTTGTGCGCAGCCGCTTTGGCCGCACGGTGCAGGCCATCCGCGAGGATTACATTGCGGCGTCGGCCTCGGGCATCAACGTGACCTACTACAAGGTACTGACCTTTGCGGTCTCGGCGTTCTTTGCGGGCGTCGGCGGCAGCGTCTACGCCCACTACATGACCGCGATGATCCCCACAAACTTCAACTTCAACTATTCGGCAGAGCTGCTCTCTGAAGTCATCATCGGCGGCACGGGCTCGCTGACCGGTTCCATCATCGGTGCGGCATTCTTGTCCAGCCTGCCGGAGCTGATGCGTGATTTCTCCACCTACCGTATGCTGGCCTACTCTGTCGTGCTGGTGCTGGTCATGCTGTTCCGCCCGGGCGGTATCTTCGGACGCTGGGAGTTCAGCCTGACCCGCCTGTTGGACGGCATTCGGCACCCCAAGGCAAAAGCCGCGAAAGGAGCGTGAACCCGTTATGGCAGCACCCGTATTGAAAGCACAGCATCTCGGCATCCAGTTCGGCGGCCTGAAAGCCGTGGATGACTTCAACATTGAAATTGGCGAGTCCGAGCTGGTCGGGCTCATCGGCCCCAACGGCGCGGGCAAGACGACGGTTTTCAACCTCATTACCGGCGTCTACAAACCCACCGAGGGTTCGTTCTACCTCTGCGGTGAGCGAATGAACGGCAAAAAAACGCATCAGATCGTCCATGCGGGCATTGCCCGCACGTTCCAGAACATCCGCCTGTTCAAAAAGATGACTGTCATCGAGAACGTCAAGACGGCCATGCAGGGCCACACGACCTACGGCATGGCGGACGCCATCTTCCGTACCAAAAAGTACTGGCAGCAGGAGGCGGAAATCACCGCCCGCGCCAAGGAGCTGCTGTCCGTCGTGCACCTCTCCGGCAAGGAGGATCTGGAGGCCGACAATCTGCCTTACGGCGAGCAGCGCCGCCTGGAGATTGCCCGCGCCCTGGCCACCGATATGAAGCTGCTGCTGCTTGACGAACCGGCGGCGGGCATGAACCCCACCGAGACCGAGGAGCTGCTGGAAATCATCAACTACATCCGCAAGGAATTTAAAGTGTCCGTCCTGCTCATCGAGCATGATATGAGCCTTGTCATGAAGATCTGCGAGCGCATTCAGGTGCTGGATTTCGGCACCACGATTGCTTCCGGCACGCCGGAGCAGATTGCCAACGACCCGCATGTCATCGAGGCATATCTGGGCAAGGACGAACCGGGGGAGGCCGCCAATGCTTGAGATCAAAGACCTGTACGTCAACTACGGTGCCGTCCACGCGCTGAACGGCGTATCCATGACCGTGAAGGATGGCGAGATCGTCTCGCTGATTGGGGCGAACGGCGCGGGAAAAACAACGACCCTGCGCACGATAACCGGTCTGGAAAAGGCGGCAAGCGGCTCCATCACCTTCGACGGGCACGACCTGCGCAAGATCGAACCCAGCAAAATCATCACGCTGAAACTGGCCCATGTGCCGGAAGGGCGGCACATCTTCCCCCAGATGACGGTGGAAGAAAACCTCGAGATGGGGGCTTTTACCGACCAAACCGACATGGCCAGAACGATGGCCGATGTCTACGAGCGGTTTCCCCGCTTAAAAGAGCGCAAGCGCCAGCTGGCTGGCACGCTCTCCGGCGGCGAGCAGCAGATGCTGGCCGTGGGCCGCGCCCTGATGGGAAAGCCGAAGATGATTTTGATGGATGAGCCGTCCATGGGTCTGTCCCCGCTGTTGGTAAAGGAAATTTTTGCCATCATCCGGGAGGTGAACAAGCAGGGCATTACGATTCTGCTGGTGGAGCAGAACGCCAAGATGGCGCTGGCCATCTCTGACCGTGCCTACGTGCTGGAAACCGGCACCATCACGCTTTCCGGCGATGCGCAGGAGCTGCTGAACGACGCTCGCGTCAAAAAAGCCTATTTGGGGCAGTAAGGAGGAAGTGCTATGTATCCGAACTATCCCTACTTTGCCGTGGCCATTACCCGCACCTGCGGGTCGGGCGGCGGCAGTTACATCGGCAAAAAGCTGGCGCAGGATTTTGATATTGATCTGTATGACCGCAAACTGCTGCGCCTGGCAGCCGAGGACAGCGGCATCAATGAAAAAATCTTTGCCGCTGCCGATGAAAACACCAAAAAAACGCTGCTATACCGTGTTTCGCGGCATATCTACGACGGCAGCGTCATCCCGCCGGAGAGCGGCAATTTCATCAGCGACCAGAACCTTTTCAACTATCAGGCCAAGGTCCTGCGGGAGCTGCTGAACGAGGAAAGCTACATCTGCGTGGGCCGCGCGGCGGATTTTGTGCTGAAAGACAAACCCAATGTGCTGACCGTCTACATCGACGCGCCCTATGAGGACCGCATTGAGCGGGAGATGAAGCGTCAGGGCATCGGACGCAGCCAGGCTATCCACTACATTGATAAGCTCGACCACTATCGGGAAAGTTACTATAAGTATCATACGGGCCGCCAGTGGAAGCGTGTGGAAAATTACGACCTCTGCCTGGACAGCGCCGCGGTTGGGCTGGATAACTGCGTGGAGGTCATCAAGAAAGTTATTGAACTGAAATTTGGGGTAAAGTGCCCGCGGTAAAAAGCAACAGGGGAGGAAAGACTTATGGAAGCACTGGCCTATTATGACGGAAAAATCGGCACACCGGAGGAACTGACAGTTCCCTTCAATGATCGTGTGCATTTCTTCGGTGACGGTGTATACGACGCCACTGTCGGCGCAAACGGCAAGGTCTACCTGCTGCAGGACCACCTTGACCGCTTTTACACCAGCGCCAGGGCATTGGATATCCACATCCCGATGCCGAAAGACGAGCTTGGCAGACTGCTGACCGACCTGCTGGCCAAAGTAGACGGTACAACGCATTTTGTTTACTGGCAGGTCACCCGCGGCGTCGAGACCCGCAACCACGTCTACGCCGAGGACCTGCCCGGCAAGCTGTGGGTGTCCATCCGCCAGAACCATTTGAACGACCCGGATGTGCCCATCAAGCTCAACACCGAGGAAGACACACGCTTTTATCACTGCAACATCAAGACACTGAACTTGCTGCCAAGCGTTGCAGCGGCGCAGCACGCAAAGCGCATCGGCGTGCAGGAGACGGTGTTCCACCGCGGTGACATCGTGACCGAGTGCGCCCACTCCAACGTGTCGATTCTGAAGAATGGCGTATTTTATTCGCATCCCAACGATGAATTTATCCTGCGCGGTATCGCCAAGACCCACATGATCCAAGCGTGCTATCGCCTGGGCATTACAGTCATGGAAAAATGCTTTACGCTGGATGACCTGCGCAACGCCGATGAGATCATCGTGACGTCGTCCTCCAATTTCTGCCTGCACGCCTGCGAGGTGGACGGCAAGCCCGCGGGCGGCAAAGACCCCGCCACGCTGAAAGCGATTCAGAGCGAGGTCCTGCGCGAATACTACGCCTACACCGGCAAAACAACCGTTGTGGACTGAAACGGGAGGTGGGAAGGATGACCCGTGACGAACTGGAAAAGCGCAACGTAGGCGAAAATCTCGATGCTTTGATGAATCTTGACCCCCGCGGCTACGGTGTCTGCCGCATTTTGTACGCGGGCAGCCGCGCCTATACCGGTGAACCTCTGACGATGCACGCGGCGCAGGTGCTGTGCGATGCGGTAAAAGAGAACGATTTGGTGTACATTATTACCGGATTCGTCCTGCTGCCGCATAAAGTGCCCGAGATGGACGGCACGGTCAGTTCCATGCTGCTGGCCCGCGCGTTGGTGATGGCGTTCGGTGCAAAGCCGGTCATCGTATGCCCCGCCGACAGCGTTCAGGCCATAGAAAAGTGCGCCGCCGTCGTTGGTCTGCATATCTATGAAGACCTCGACATCGTGCAGACGCTGCCTTTAAGCATGGGGGTCGCGGCCTTTACCAAAAGCCTGGCCGACGCCCCGGCCCAGGCTGCCGAGCTGGCTGCCCGCAAACCCGCGGCAGTCGTCTCTGTCGAAGCCTGCGGCGCGAACGCCCTGGGGGTCTGTCACAATGCCGTCGGGCTGGACGTGACCGCCTTGCAGGCCCGCAGTGATGTGCTGTGGGAAAAGCTGCGCGCCGACGGTGTGCCGAATATCGCCATCGGTGACCTGGGCAATGAGATCGGCATGGGCACGATTGCCGACCACATCAAAAAATATGTGCCGTTCACCGACAGGGACGAGTGCCAATGCGGCTGCGGCGGGGGCATATTAAGCGCCACCAGAACTGACAACATTATCACGGCCACCTGCTCCGACTGGGGCTGCTACGGCTTGATGGCCGCGCTGGCGTATCTCAAAAAAGATATGGAGATCCTGCACCACGAGGACATGGAGTCCGAGGTCATGCGGGTGGCGGCACGCAACGGGTTTATTGATATGACGGGCTCACTGCTGCCGGGCATTGACGGATTCAGCACGCGCATGAACGTCAGCATCGTCAGTCTGATGCGCCAGTGCACGGCCTACGCGGTACGGTACTCCCACAAGTCGGATCACTGGTTCGGCCCTGTGTTGGCAAAGCACTTCTTTGACTGACTATTATAGAAGGAAGGGGGCAGCGGTCATGCTGCCGTTTACGGTACACCCGGTTGGGGACTGCGCCCTGCTGGCGGGATTCACCCAGCGCATTGCACCGGAGATCGGCGCGGCGGTGGCGGCACTGAACAGCCGCGTTTTGGCGGCCAAGCTGCCCGGCGTGACCGAGACAGTGCCCGCTTTTGCGTCGCTGCTGGTGGTGTATGATCCGCTTGTGACCGACTATGACACGCTGGCGGCAGCCCTGCAAGGGCTGAGCGACGCTGACGGCGCGGGCACCGCGGCGGGGGAGGGGAGGCTGGTCACGATCCCTGTATGCTACGGCGGCGATTTCGGCCCCGACCTGCCCTTTGTGGCAAAGCACGCGGGGCTGACCGAAGCAGAAGTCATCGCGCTGCACACCGGGCGGGAATACCGCATTTATATGCTGGGGTTCCTGCCGGGGTTCCCGTACCTGGGCGGGCTGGACGAACGATTGTTTACCCCGCGGCTGAACACACCGCGCACGGCCATCCCGGCCGGGGCGGTGGGCATCGGCGGCGAGCAGACCGGCATTTACCCTATTGCCAGCCCGGGCGGCTGGCAGCTCATCGGCCGCACGCCGCGCAAACTGTTTGACCCGGAATCGGGCGCACTGCCCTACACGGCGGGGGACCGCATAAAATTTGAACCCATCACCGCGGCGGAATTTTCAGCCCTGGCGGTAAAGGAGGGCACGGCATGAGCATCACCGTACTGGACCCCGGCCCGCTTACAACTGTGCAGGATGCGGGCCGCGTGGGCTATGCTGCCCTGGGCTACCGCAGCTGCGGCGCAGCGGACGGATACGCCTACTGTCTTGGCAATGTGCTGGTCGGCAACGACCCGGGTGCAGCCGTGCTGGAATGCACCCTGCGCGGCGCGACCCTGCGGTTTGAAACGGACACCGTCTTTGCTCTGACAGGGGCCGAAAGCCCTGCTGCGCTGGACAGTACGCCCGTACCCTATTACGCACCGCTGCTTGCCAAAGCAGGCAGTGTGCTGCAGATGGAGGCGGCAAAAACAGGACTGCGCAGCTATCTGGCCGTGGGCGGCGGCATTGCCACCCCGCCCGTGCTGGGCAGCCGCGCCACCGATGTAAAATGCAGCATCGGCGGCCTGGATGGCCGCAAGCTGACCGCGGGCGATACCCTGCCCATAGGCTCATGTGATACCGCCGCGCTGTGGCAGGCCATCACTGCCAAACGGCTGGACCGTCCCTTGCGGGACAAGGCTGTGTGCGGCGGGCTGCACCCCATGCGCGTGCAGGGGACGCAGATGCTGCCGCTACTGCGCGCCGTGCCCGGCCCGCAGGACGCCGCCTTTACCGTGCAGGGCCGGCAGGATTTTATCCACGGTATCTATACCCTGACGCCGGACTGTGACCGTATGGCCTGCAAGCTGGCGGGCACGCCGCTGCAAATGCGCCGCGGCGCGGATATTCTCTCCGACGGTATTGTGCCCGGGTCGGTGCAGGTCTCCGCCGACGGGCAGCCCATTGTCATGCTGGCCGACCACCAGACCACGGGCGGCTATGCCAAAATTGCCACGGTGATTTCTGCCGACTTACCCGCGCTGGCGCAGCTCCGCCCCGGGCAGCGGGTATGCTTTACCTTTGTGACGCCGTCCCGGGCCGTGCAGGCTGCCCGGCAGCAGGCGGCCCTGTGGCAGCGGGTAAGAGATCGCTTGTAAAAGAAGGTGCACGTTATGAACTATTCCGCATTTCCCCCGGCTGAGATTCGGGCGCTGATCCGCGCGGGCAAGCTGGATGCCCCGACCACAGGCTGCTGCGACGGCTACGCCCAGGGCAATCTGGTGGTCCTGCCAAAGGCGCTGGCGTGGGATTTCCTGCTGTTCTGCCAGCGCAACCCCAAGGCCTGCCCGCTGCTGGAAGTGGCCGATGCCGGGGAGCGCAGCTTCTCCCAATTTGCCCCGGGCAGCGATATTGCGCAGGACATCCCGCGCTACCGCATCTACCGAAACGGCGAATTGACCGAGGAAACCACCGATGTGCTGCGCTATTTCGAGGAACGGTCCGATTTGGTCAGCTTCCTCATCGGGTGTAGCTTCTCCTTTGAGTCGGCGCTGCTGGACGCGGACATCCCGGTGCGCCAGATCGAGGAAGGCGTCAATGTGCCGATGTACAACACCAACATTCCCTGCACGCCCGCGGGGGTGTTCAGCGGAAATATGGTCGTCAGTATGCGTCCGATTCCCCACGCGCAGGTGCCTGCGGCGGTGGCCATCACGGCGGGCATGCCCCGCGTGCACGGCGCGCCGGTGCAGATCGGCACGCCGGAGGCCATCGGCATCACCGATCTGGCCCACCCTGATTACGGCGATGCCGTGACGATTCGTCCGAGCGAAACACCGGTTTTCTGGCCCTGCGGGGTCACGCCTCAGGCCGTGGTCATGCACTCGAAGCCGGAGTTCTGCATCACGCATGCGCCGGGGTATATGTTTGTGACCGACGTAAAAAACACACTGCTGAAATACTAAGGGGGATGTTGCAATGCCGTCCATTGATTTAAACTGCGACCTGGGCGAGAGCTTCGGCGCGTACACCATCGGCATGGATGCCGAAATTTTGCCCTATGTGACCAGCGCGAACATTGCCTGCGGGTTCCACGCGGGCGACCCGTCCGTAATGCAAAAGAGCGTTCTGCTGTGCAAAAAGTACGGCGTGCAGGTGGGTGCACACCCGGGACTGCCGGATTTGCAGGGCTTTGGCCGCCGCAGAATGGCAATTTCCCCCGCCGAAGCCGAGGCCGACGTGATGTACCAGATCGGTGCGCTGAAGGCATTCTGCGACGCGGCGGGCGTACCGCTGCACCACGTCAAACCCCACGGCGCGCTGTACAACATGGCCGCCAGGGATCCGGTGCTGGCGGCGGCCATCTGCCGCGCTGTGCAGGCTGCAGCTCCCGGTGCTGTGCTGCTGGCTCTCTCCGGCAGCGAGATGGTCAAGGCCGCAAACGCCATCGGATTGCCCGTTGCCAGCGAGGTATTTGCAGACCGCGGCTACCAGGCCGACGGCAGCCTTGTGCCACGCGGCGCTCCCGGCGCAATGATCGAGGACGAGGATACCGCCATTGCGCGGGTCTTGCAGATGGCAGCGCAGGGTACCGTACAGGCCGACGACGGCAGCACCGTAACCCTGCAGGCCGATTCCGTCTGCGTCCACGGCGACGGCCCCAAAGCCCTCGCCTTCGTGCAAAAAATCTCCGCCGCCCTCCTTGCCGCAGGGACAGCAGTTGCAGCATTTTGATTGTAGGCAGAAAGCAAGATGGGGAATGAACCTATCGGAAGAAGGTAAAGCAGCGCTAAGCGGCAGGAACTTTTTGTCAATAAAAATACCGTTGTATCGTGTGATACAACGGTTGAATAATTTGAATGCAGCCTTTATGTGTTTAGGCAGCGGATTCCGCACGGAGGACGAGCCGACACCATAGCACGAAGGCTGTTTTCATTCCGGCAAACGCCCGTACAGTTCCATTTCACTGTGCAGCTTTTTGGCCAGCCGCGTGTTAAAGACACCGGGTTCGGCACGCCAGCACCAGTTGCCGCCCAGAGTGGACGGCGTGTTCATGCGGGATTCATGCCCAAGGCCCAGCAGATCCTGTGCCTGTACGACAGCCAGATCGGCAGCGCTGGACCAGATGCCGCGCATCATGCCCCAGTGATAGCCCTCTTTCTTCGTCAGATTCAGGTAACGCACGGCGCACGCCACGTCCTCAGGGGCGGCGGTTTCCATCCAGCCGTTCACAGGCTCGTTGTCATGGGTGCCTACATAGGCAATGCAGTTCTTGGGGTAGCTGTGGGGGCGGTAATCGCCGCCGTCACGGCTGTCAAAGGCAAACTCCAGCACTTTCATGCCGGGATAGCCGCATTGCTTCAGCAGAGCAGTGACATCTTCCGTCAGGAATCCCAAATCCTCGGCGATGATGCGCGGGCTGCCCAGCTTTTTCTTTATGGCAGCAAACAGCGCATAGCCGGGGCCTTCGCGCCAGCGGCCGTTCCGGGCGGTTGCTTCCCCGTAGGGGATAGCATAATAGCCCGCAAATCCGCGGAAGTGGTCAATGCGAACCACATCATAGATGCTGCACATGTGTTTGATGCGCCGCACCCACCATGCGTAGCCGGTCTTGGCCATGGAGTCCCAGTCGAACAGCGGGTTGCCCCACAGCTGGCCTGTGGCGGAGAAGCCGTCCGGCGGGCAGCCTGCCACCTCGGTGGGCAGCAGGTTCTCGTCGAGCTGGAACTCCTGCGGGCAGCTCCACACATCGACGCTGTCCAGCGCCACATAGATGGGAAGGTCGCCGATGATGCGGATTTCCTGCTGGTTGGCGTAGTGCTTCAGCGCCTGCCACTGACTGTAGAACATAAACTGTACAGCCTGCCAGAACGCCACATCGTCGGCATACTGCTGACGGGCTGCTGCCAGGGCAGCGGGCTCACGGCGCCGCAGCGGTTCTTCCCATTCCAGCCAGCAGGCTCCGTTGTGGGCGTCCTTCAACGCCATGAACAGCGCGTAGTCGGGCAGCCAGAAGTCGTTTTCCTTCACAAAGCGGCGGTAGTCGGCACCGGGCTTTGCCAGCAGACGTTTGGCAGCACAGCGCAGCACTGCGTAGCGCTTTTCGTACATGACGCCGTAGTTGATGCAGTCGGGGGTGCATTCCCAGTCGATGGACGCATATTCCTCCGGCAGCAGCAGTCCCTGCTTTGCCAGATCGTCCAGATCGATAAAATACGGGTTGCCCGCAAAGGTCGAGAACGACTGATAGGGACTGTCGCCGTAGCTTGTGGGGCAGACGGGCAGAATCTGCCAGTATGCCTGCCCGGCCTTGACCAAAAAGTCCACAAAGCTGCGCGCGGCTGCACCCATGGTACCAATACCGTAAGGCGAGGGCAGACTTGAAATGGGCATTAGAATGCCGCTTGCTCTCATCAGAGAACCCCTCTTTCTTTTGATAGTAAGCAGCCGGGATGTCTTTCGTTCACAGTTCGCGCACGCTTTCTCCTTCGGTCAGATCGAAGGAGACGATTTCGTGCACGGCATTGCCGGGTTTTTGGATGTTGTGGAGCAGGATCCGCGCCGAACGCTGCGCCAATTGCCCCATATTCTGCCGGATGGTCGTCAGCCGGGGCACACTGTACTGTCCCAGCGCAATGCCGTCAAAACCTGTAACGGAAATATCCTGCGGCACACACAGCCCGTGATCCCGCAGCGCACGAATTGCGCCGAGCGCCATCAGGTCGGACATGGCAAACACTGCCGTAATGTCGGGACTGTGCTTTAAGAGATACTCCATTGCCTCATACCCGCTGGAAAGCGAGAACCGCGCATACGCATACTGCTTTTCCATGTCAAACGGCAGACCAAGGCGCAGCATAGCACCCTGACAGCCGGCCAGACGGGCGAGACTTGGACGGGAAAGATTGGGCTTGCCGCCGATGATTCCGATGCGGCGGTGCCCCTTTTTGTACAGATATTCGATCATCGTGTCCGATGCAGCCATATCGTCTACAGACACACTGGACAAATTGCGGATGCGCAGGGATGCCGCGCTGTTCGTCAGCAGCAGGCAGGGGATACCCAGTGCCTCCAACTCCGGCGTGAAGTATTCCGGATTTGAGCCGAGAAACAATATACCATGGGGTTTGCGCTCTGTGCAGATGCGCCGGGCCTGCGCAACCTCGTTGGCTTCCTCGTCAATATAGTAGACCGTCGCAACGTAGCCGCTTTCCTCAATGATCTGCTGCAGCGGTTCCAAAATGCCGGCAAACAGCATATTCTGGGTGCCTTTCACAATCAGTGCGATCCCATCGTTGGCTTGCTGCTTCAGATGCTTGGCGTTGGCGTTCGGTTCATAATTGTGGCGGTTTACGATTTCCAATATTTTTTGACGGGTTTCTGCACTGACGCCGGGGGCGTTATTTAGGGCTCGTGAGACGGTCCCGACCGCATAGCCGGACTCCCGCGCGATGTCTTTGATGGTCATTTGCCAATCCTCTTTCTTGAAGAAGTGTCAAATTTACCCCTTGACAGCACCGGCGACCACGCCATCGATAATATATTTCTGGCAGATCAGGTACAGCACGATAACAGGCAACACCGTAATCATGATGCAGGCCATCATGGGTGCCATCTCCACCTTGCCGTAGCTGCCGCGGAAATACTGGATCGCCATAGGAATCGTGCGGTAGGTCTTGATGTCCAGCACCAGCGTGGGCAGCAGATAGTCGTTCCAGACCCACATGGTTTCCAAAATGGCGGTAGAGATCATCGTCGGCTTCAAAATCGGGCAGACGACCTTGAAGAAAATCTGGATGGGATTGCAGCCGTCGATCATAGCGGCTTCTTCAATAGCAATCGGCATGGATTTTACAAAGCCGGTGAACATGAACACCGCAAGTCCCGCGCCGAAGCCCAGATAGATGATGCAGATGTTGTAGGGGTTATTCAGCTTTAAGGTATCAGCGGTTTTTGCCAGTGTGAACATGACCATCTGGAAGGGGACAATCATGCTGAATACGCACAGATAGTACATACCTTTGGACAAGGTGTTCTGCACACGGGTGATATACCATGCGCACATGGAGCAGCACAGCAAAATCAGTGCCACAGACGAAACCGTGATAACAAAACTATACCAGAAAGAGGACAAAAAGTCCATTTCCTGAATGCCATAAATGTAGTTTTTCAGGCCGACGAAGGTCTCGGCGTTCGGCAGCTCAAAGGCGTGGCTCGTCGTGATGGCGCGCTCGGTCTTGAGGGAGTTCATCAAAATCATGAACACCGGGTACAGCCAGGCGATGCACAAGATCGTGAACAGAACGGACAGTACCGCGTTGATGCGGCGGTCTTTTTTAGTAGCACCCATTATGCCTGCACCTCCTTAGAGCGGGTAAAATGCAGCTGGAGCAACGAAATAACGACCACAAACAGGAAGAAAACGACGGCCTTGGCCTGACCGATGCCCTTCCACTGGGGTCCGGAGCGTGCGTAGAACGTGTCGTAGATGTTGTAGGCCAGCATCATGGACTGCTTTGCAGGCTCACCGGCTGTCAGCGAGAGGTTCTGGTCGAACAGCTTGAAGGAGTTCGTCAGCGTCAGGAAGGTGCAGATCGTCACGCTGGGCATGACCATCGGGATTTTGATTTTGAACAAAATCTGGCTGCTTGTTGCACCGTCAATGCGTGCGGCCTCCACCAGATCCACAGGCACATTCTGCAAACCGGCAATATAGATGATCATCATGTAGCCGATCTGCTGCCAGCACATCAGGATGATCAAACCCCAGAAGCCGTAGGTGGCATTCAGCGCAAGCAGCGACTTACCCCAGGAGGACAGCAGACCGTTGAGCAGGATCTGCCAGATATAGCCCAGCACGATGCCGCCGATCAGGTTCGGCAGGAAGAAGATGGTGCGGAAAGCGTTGGTGCCGTGCATACCGCGGGTGAGAAGCAGCGCGATGGCAAAGGCCAGCACGTTGATCAGCAGGGTGGACACGACGGTGAACGCCGCTGTGAACCAGAACGCATGGGTGAAGGTGTTATCCGACCAAATCATTGCGTAGTTGCTTAAGCCCGCAAACTGCACATTTTTGACGGTGGTGAACTTGCAGAACGACAGCCCTGCACCCCAGATAAACGGCCAGACAAAGCCGATAATAAAGGCGATGAGGGTCGGCAGTACGAAAACAGGCCAATAACGTCGAATGGCTTTTTCCATAAGTATGCTCCCTTTGTTGTGATTTTTGTTTTCTGCAAAAGAAGCGGGGCGGGCGAAACCGCCCGCCCC
>ERZ773239.678-NODE-678-length-32430-cov-7.817575_pt1 | contig 32430 bp, 30 predicted proteins | sample MGYA00580521_ERZ773239 | MGnify/ENA primary metagenome ERZ773239 (study PRJEB29015, sample SAMEA2737801) | human gut metagenome | biome: human gut; feature: human-associated habitat; material: faeces | place: China | collected 2012 ... | reverse complement strand
ACTTAAAATCCTGTTGTAGCGATACAGTACCGGTTCGATTCCGGTCGCCGGCATTAAGAGGTCTCAAGTGTTGAAGTTCGTTCAGCATCTGGGGCTTTTTATTTTTGTGTTGAGATAAGAAAAATCCACCAGCCCACAGATCCTGTGGACGGCGGATTTTTTTCTGTGATCTTATTGTTTTTTGACCGGAGCCTGATATCTTGCGGTTGATTCACGTTCGATCAGTGCTGCGCGGAGCTGTGTGCGGCAGATTGGAATGTGATGTACCAGGGAGTTTAAAATGACATAAGCACATTTTCCAAGTTCACTGCGTTCCTGCCGGATAGTGGTAAGCGGTGGTTCTAACATGGAGGAGATCGGAATGTCATCGAATCCGACCACGCTGATATCTTCCGGCACGCGGAAACCGCGGAGCTTGCATTCCGTGATAACACCGGATGCGATCAGGTCATTGCCGCAGATGATCGCAGTAGCACCAGCACCCAAAAAAGTAGGAACGTGATACTTTGCACTGTCTGCCACATAATAGCCGTAAGCGGTCAGGTCTTCATTGATCTCAAGACCATGTGCTTTCATGCTGTTATAGTAGGCTTCCTGACGCTGCTCGGATACCATGGAGTGCAGGGAACCATTTAAAAAGGCAATTTTTTTGTGACCGAGTGTGTAGAGATGGTCAACTGCCGCATCGATTCCCTCATAGTTGTCCGTTCCAATGTAAGCAACATTCGGATTCTTCTTAATATAATTGTCGAAGAGAACGGTCGGCATGGTGGTGTGATCTAACTGTTTCATCCATTCATCGTGAAGGGCGAAGCCGACGAGAAAGGCTCCGCAGAAACCATTCTTTAACATATAGGTGTCATATTTTTCTGCAAGCTGGAATGCCGGTGTGACCGGAATGACTGTCACATCCCAGTTGTGGCGGAACGCATTCTGCTTGAATCCCAGGACAATTTCATAACCAAACTGTGTGGCAGCTTCATAGTCCATATTTTCAATGAAAATCGCAAGCTTGCGGTTTTCTACTTTTTTTGATCGTTTGGTCGCATATCCCATTTCCACTGCGGTATCTAAGACCATCTGTCTTAATTCATCACTGATATCGCTTGCTCCGTTCAAACCTTTGGAGACAGTGCTGACGGATACACCCAGACGATTTGCTATATCTTTGATCGTAGCCAAGTCTTTATCCTCTTTGTTATAATTATTCGATACTTTCCCTTATTATATAGAATCGGATTTCCGTTTTCAAGCAGTCTGCTCAGAGATTTCAAAAAAGTTTCGAAACAAAACGAGAAAAACTTGTCATTTTACACAAAAAAACAAATATAAAAACGTGAAAAATAGCAAAATCGATATTAATATTTGCAAATTCGTTGACAAAAACGTTTCAATAAACTAAAATTACCTCAGATACGAAAATTCACGAAACAATTCGTATAGGTTTTGAATGCGGGATCATTCCAACAGAACGGGAGGAAATGAATTGGGATCAAAAGAATTGACCAGGGGAGCAGGAGTCCTGCTGGCAATCACAAGCTTACCATCTTCATATGGAATAGGAACATTAGGGGAAGCTGCATTCCAATTTGTTGATTTACTTGTCGATCTCAAGCAGAGGTATTGGCAGGTGCTTCCGATCGGTCCTACCAGTTTTGGAAATAGTCCGTATCAGTCCTACTCCGCATTTGCCGGAAACCCATATCTCATTGATCTGGATGATCTGGTGAAGGATGGATTATTACAGGAGACGGAGATCCGCAGTTTTAACTGGGGAACGGATGATGCAGATATTGATTATGCAACCATCTATGAGAACCGTTACAAGATTTTGCGAATGGCTTTTTCGAGATTTTCTGCGAAGAGTGAGGACTTCCTTGCTTTTACAGAAAAAAGCGACAGATGGCTGTCTGATTATTCTCTTTATACCGCATTGAAACGGCATTTTGGAGATATAGAATGGCAGAGCTGGGACGTGTCGCTCAGGGACAGAGATCAGGAGGCAGTGAAAGAGTATCAGGAAATATTACATAATGACATCATGTTTTGCAAATTTTGCCAGTACGAGTTTTTTAAGCAGTGGATGCAGCTGAAGCAGTACGCAAATAGCCGTGGAGTCCAGATCATCGGTGATATGCCATTGTATGTGGCGTCAGACAGCGTGGATGTATGGGCGCACCGTGAGATGTTTTTACTTGAACCGGATGGAAGACCGAATGTGGTCGCAGGGGCAGCACCCGATGCATTTTCCGAGAGCGGTCAGGTATGGGGCAGTCCGGTATATGACTGGAACGTCATGGAAGAGGATGGCTTTGCATGGTGGAAGGCAAGAATGCTTGAGAACATGGAATTATTTGATGTGATCCGGTTAGACCATTTTTCCGGTCTGGTGCGTTATTACACCGTTTCTGCAGATGCAGAAGACGGAAGAAATGGCAAGTGGAGCAAAGGACCGGGCAGGAAACTGACAGATGCCATGACAGAGGTTCTGGGTGATATGCGGGTGATCGTGGAAGACATCGGACCAAAGGGCGGGCTTCCGGGAGTGAAAAAGTTAAAGACAAAAACTGGATGGCCGGGCATTAAGATTTTAATGTTTGCCTTTGATGATGACACCGCGAATGAGCATCTTCCACATAACTATCAGGACACGAACATGGTCGTATATGCAGGAACTCACGACAACGAAACGATCGTTGGTTATTTCCGGGATAAGTCAGATTACGAGCTGGCATATCTGTATGAGTATCTGAACATTCATTATAAAGAAGAAATACCGGATGCACTGATCCGGGCAGCCTACGCAAGTATCGCAGATGTGGCCATTATCCAGATGCAGGATCTGATGAAGCTTGGAAATGAAGCCAGAATGAACGCACCTTCCACGGTGGGACGCAACTGGCGCTGGCGTATCGGAAAAGATACTTTGAGCGAAGAACGGAGAGCATGGATACGGACTCTGGCAACCGTATATCGCAGATAACAAATACGCTATAAGATGCATAAGCATTTTATATAGAAGTCTTATTCTAAAAAAGGAGAGGAATCAAATGAAAAAGAAAGCAATCTCATTATTACTTGTTGCAGCTATGACAGCTACAATGACAGCAGGCTGCGGCGACAAACAGGAAGCAGCAGACAACACAACTGCAGGAAACGATGCGGCACCTTCTACAGAAGCAGCAGCATCTGATGATGCAGCAACAGAAGAAGAAGAGGAAGCATGGAGCGGTACATTGACTGTATGGAGCCCACAGGAAGATCAGGATACAGGCTGGTTACAGAAAGAATGTGACGCATTCAATGCGGCTCATCCAAACTGGGATGTCACATTTGAGTATGGTGTATGTGCAGAGGGTGATGCAAAAGCTACTGTCACAACAGACGTTGAGGGATCTGCAGATGTCTATATGCTGGCAAACGATAACATCCCTGATTTAGTAGCAGCAAACGCACTTGCTGAGCTCGGCGGATCTTATCTTGATTATGTAACAAGCACAAACTCCGATTCCATTACAGCATCTGTTACATACAATGATGCAGTAGTAGCATTCCCATTTACATCTAATACATGGTTCATGTACTATGATAAGAGTGTATTCTCTGATGAGGATATCAAGAGCTTTGACACAATGTTGGAGAAAGGAAAAGTTGCCTTCCCATTATCTGATTCCTGGTACATTCAGGCATTCTATGTTGGAAATGGCTGTTCATTATTCGGAGATGGTACAGACGCAGCAGCAGGTATCGACTTCGATGGAGAAAAGGCAGCAGCTGTTACAGATTACTTAGTTGATGTAGTTGCAAATCCTAACTTTATCAATGATGCAGACGGAGCTGGTCTTGCAGGTTTACGTGACGGAAGCGTAAACGCTGTATTCTCCGGTACATGGAATGCAGAAGCTGTAAAAGAAGCACTTGGTGACAACATGGGTGTTGCAGCACTTCCATCATTTAACTTAAACGGAACAGACTGCCAGATGAAATCTTTCATCGGATCTAAAGCAATCGGTGTAAACCCAAATGCTGAGAACATGCAGGTTGCTATGGCATTGGCAGCTTACCTTGCAGGTGAGGACGCTCAGAAAGATCACTACGATATGAGAAACATCCTTCCTACAAACACAAACGTTGCAGTTGATGATGAGATCGCAGCAGCAGTTGCAGACGTAATGATCAACACATCTATCATGCAGCCATTAGTACCTGAGATGGGTAACTACTGGTCACCAGCTGAGAATATGGGTAAAGCACTTGTCGCTGGCGAGATTACACATGATAACGCTGCAGAAAAGACAGCAGATATGAACACAGCAATGAACACAGACGCAGCACAGTAAAAGGGATACAGAAGATTCTTACATGCAAAATACAAACCTCGGGGCGCATGAGCGCTCTGAGGATTGTTTGATACTAAGGAATCCATTTTTATTTTAAGGAGGCCCATAACGTGATACAGGCTGGAAAAAGAAAAAAAGAGTTTGCGGATCCATATACCGTGACCGGTGCGGTTACAAAAGGAAATATCATTACAAAGCTTTCCCTGCTTATTATGGGCTTGGGTAATATCGCACACAGACAGATCGCAAAGGGACTGATGTTTCTGGTTGTTGAGATTGGATATATATGGTTTATGATCCAATCCGGAATTTATAATTTATCCATGTTTCCATCATTGGGATGGAGAGAGCAGGAAAAAGTCTGGAATGAAAAGAAAAGTATCTATGAGTACACTGCCGGTGATCAGTCATCCCTGATCCTGTTGTATGGAGTTGCAACGATTTATATTACATTGATGTTTATCGTTGTGTGGAGAGAGGCAGTAAAAAGCTCTTATAAATCAGAAGTGCTTGCAAAATCAGGAAAGCACCTGAACACCTTTAAAGAAGACTTCAAGAGTTTGTTTGATCAAAATTTACATAAATTATTACTTGCAGCGCCGATCATGGGAGTATTGATCTTTACGATCCTTCCACTGATCTATAATATTTCCATGGCATTTACCAATTACAGCAAGGTAAATGATCATCTGGTATTATTTGACTGGGTTGGGCTTGCAAACTTTGCAAAAATCTTAAATTTGAACGACAGTATCGGTAAGCAGTTCTATTCCGTACTGACATGGACGATCACCTGGGCGATTTTTGCAACAGCATTAAACTATATTTTCGGTATGATCCTTGCAATCGTGATCAACCGTAAAGAGACACATTTTAAGGGATTCTGGAGATTCTGCTTTGTATTATCCATCGCAGTACCTCAGTTTGTTTCCCTGCTGATCATGAGAAGTATGTTACAGCCAACCGGTATCGTGAACACTTTATTATTAAAATATGGTCTGATCGATACGGCGCTTCCATTTTTCTCAAGTGCGACATGGGCCAGAGTGACAGTTATCGTTATCAACCTGTGGGTAGGTATCCCATATACGTTACTTCAGGTAACAGGTATTTTACAGAACATTCCGGGTGAATTATATGAGGCAGCGAAGATTGATGGAGCTAATGCAGTCCAGATATTCTTCAAGATCACATTGCCATATATGTTATTTGTCATGACACCATACCTCATTACACAGTTTACCGGAAATATCAATAACTTCAACGTTATCTACCTGCTGTCCGGCGGTAATCCGACACCGGTGGATGCAACAGCCGGTAAGACAGATCTGCTTGTTACATGGCTGTACAAACTGACCGTTGATAAGAACTACTACAACTTAGGTGCAGTAATTGGTATTATGACGTTCATTGTCCTTGCGATCGTTGCGCTGGTAACATATCGTAATACCGCATCTTACAAAGATGAGGAGGGATTCATGTAATGAGTAAAAAACAAGTGACATCTGGCACAAAAGCAAAGAAAACAATCGTGAATATTATTATCCATATTTTTCTGGCAATCCTGTCATTCATCTGGGTGCTGCCGATTTTCTGGGTAGTCCTGACAAGTTTCCGCGGTGAGAAAGGTTCTTACGTAACCACTTTCTTCCCGAAGACTTATACGATTAACAACTATGTGAAATTATTCACAGATACAAGTATTTTGAACTTCCCGAAAATGTTTGTGAATACTTTTATCATTGCGATTTTTACATGTATCATTTCAACCATTTTTGTACTTTCAGTATCTTATACAATGTCAAGAATGCGTTTTAACATGAGAAAACCATTTATGAATGTCGCAATGATCCTCGGATTGTTCCCATCCTTTATGTCCATGATCGCTGTTTACTATATTTTAAAGGCTCTTGGACTGGCAGAGGGATCTATGATCCGTATCGCTTTGATCGTCGTATTCTCAGCAGGATCCGGTGTTGGATTCTATGTTGCAAAAGGTTTCTTTGACACGATCCCGAAGGCGCTGGACGAGGCTGCGATCATCGATGGGGCAACAAGATGGCAGGTATTTACGAAGATTACCGCGCCACTCAGTAAACCAATTATTGTTTATACCATTTTGACATCCTTCATGGGACCGTGGGTAGACTTCATTTTTGCAAAGGTTATCTGCCGTGCTGATGCACAGTACTACACCGTGTCTATCGGTCTTTGGAAGATGCTTGAAAAAGAATACATTGACAGCTGGTATACCTGTTTTGCCGCAGGCGCAGTTGTGGTATCCATTCCGATTGCAATTCTGTTCTTACTGACACAGAAATTCTATGTAGATGGAATGAGTGGAGCTGTAAAGGGTTAACCCGGGCAGCGGATAAGTTTTGGCTGTGTGTGGGACTGTTGTATGAGAGTGAAAATCTTGATACAGCAGTCCCTTTTTATGTAAACATAAAAACGCTCCGCGAGGATGCGCAACTCGCGGAGATGAATATATAGCTACGCTATCCGCTCGTGTGCGAAAGTGTGCGCAAGCGCACACTTTGTTGTATAATACGAAGAAGAGAAGCTTTAAATGATATGAGAAAGGCATGGTTATAGGAATGAAAAAACGTTTGATTGCAGCCCTGTTAGCAGGAATGATGTTGGTACAGACAACCGCTTGTGGAAATAGCACCAGTGGAACCGTAGGTACTGTGGATAATACAGAGACAATGTCGGAGAGTGGAACAGAGGCAGATACAGAAAAAGAAGGGAATGAAGTTACTGCATTGTCTTTGATGCAGCAGGTCAATACGGCGGAAGAGAATGTGATCGATGACAATTACCGTACTTATTATGAAGTGTTTGTTTACAGCTTTTATGACAGTGACGGAGACGGGATCGGTGATCTGAAGGGATTGACAGAAAATCTTGATTATATCAATGACGGTGATCCTGGGACGGACACGGATCTGGGATGTAATGGTATCTGGCTGATGCCGGTCATGCCGTCTACAACGTATCACAAATATGATGTGACGGATTATGAAGCGATCGATCCGGAGTATGGAACGATGGATGATTTTACGACACTTGTAGATGAATGCCATAAGCGTGGAATCAATGTGATCATCGATTTTGTCATGAACCACACATCTTCACAGCATGAGTGGTTTCAGACTGCATACCAATATTTGCAGGGTCTTCCGAAAGGTGTAGAACCAGATGCGTCAGAGTGCCCTTATGTAGATTATTATAATTTTTCCAAAGAAAAACTGGGCGGTTATTATCCGGTGGAGGGAACAGACTGGTATTATGAAGGACAGTTCTGGAGCGAGATGCCGGATCTCAACTGGGATAATGAGATGTTAAAGACAGAGTTTGAACAGATCGTACAGTTCTGGCTGGATCTCGGAGTGGATGGTTTCCGTCTGGATGCAGTAAAGGAATTCTATTCGGGCGCAGATGATAAAAATATTGCAGTCCTGACCTGGTTTAATGATATGGTGAAATCCAAAAAAGAGGATGCATATCTGGTCGGAGAGGCGTGGAATGATTACAGTGTCTATGCGAAATATTATCAGAGTGGCATGGACAGTTTCTTTGATTTCACTTTTGCAGATAAGGACGGTATCATAGCAGACACAGTAAAGGGAATCAACGGCGCTTCCGCTTACGGAAAGAGTCTTGTCAATACGCAGGAGCTTTACGTCAGCTACAGCGATACTTACATTGATGCACCGTTTTACACCAATCATGATATGGCGCGGAGCGCAGGTTATTATTCCGGCGATTATAGTGAAGCGCAGACAAAGCTTGGAAATGCAATGAATCTTCTGATGTCGGGAAGTGCATTTTTGTATTATGGGGAGGAGCTTGGAATGAAAGGCTCCGGGAAAGATGAAAATAAGCGTGCTCCGATGTACTGGTCGACAGATGCCGATGCCATGGGTATGTGTAACGGACCAAAGGATATGGACGATATTAAGATGAAGTATGGCAGTTTAGAGGAGCAGGAAAACGACGGAAATTCCATTTATAACTTTGTGAAACAGACGATCGCATTGCGGAATGAGTATCCGGTGATCGCCAGAGGAAAGGTCGCATTTGATGAGGGGATTTCGGATGATACGGTATGCGTGATCCGGAAAACCTGTGATGAGGGACAATTGACGCTGGTGTTCAATACTTCAGAGAAGGCACAGACGGTCGATTTCAGGAAATCAGCTCTCGGAGCAACGGAAGACAGGAAATATCCATTGCAGATCGCAGGGGAGCTTCTGACAGGAACGGAAGCTGCCGTTCTGGATGAAGAACAGCTTACCATACCTGCGTATTCGGTCGTGATCTTAGAGTAAAAAAGAATACTTTTCCGGATAACAGAAATCCCCGATATGAGAGAATCTATTGGGGATTTTTACTTGAATCTGTGCTTTTTTGGTATATAATAGTAATATCAAAGACGGAAAATACAGGTGTTGTGGAAATGCGTGTGTTTAAGAGAAAATCTGGAGGAACAATAGATGAAGCGGAAAGTCAGAACAAGAAAGCTGGGGATCAAATTTAAAATACTGATCCCGGTATGTGTATGTGTACTCGTTGTCTGTGTGGTTATGGGAGTAAATTCTTACAAACATATCCAAGACGGCATGGTTGAGATGGGCGTTCAGGAGGCAGACATGGCGGCAGATCTGACACTTCGTATGTTAGATGGCGACGAGGTGGAGCAGATCGTTCCGGGGGCAGAAGAAAGCGATGCATATAAAGGAGTTCTGGCAGCTTTAAAAAATATGAAGGACAGCTGTGGGATCGCATATCTGTATACTTTATATACCGATGGGACGAATGTTTATTACGGAGTAGATGTGGAAGCAACCGAAGATGTAAGTTATCTCGGTGATCCTTTTGCTGACTCTTATGAGGAGTTAAAATCTGTATTTGAGGGACAGGAATATGTGCAGGATTATATTGATGAGACGGAGGATGGAGACCTGATCACAGTCTACAAGCCGATCACAAACAGCGCAGGAAAAGTGGTGGCAGTTCTGGGGTGCGATTATGATGCATCTGATATTACTGCCCGGCTTGAGGCATCACTTGTGGGAGTGATCAAGATCGGTGTGGTCTGCATTGTTCTTGCAGTAGCGGCTCTCAGTATCATTATTTCAACGATCACGAGAGGGCTTCAGAAAGTGGACGACAAGATTTATGAGATCGTGCATAATGAGGGAGATCTGACACAGAAGCTGGACATCCACAGTGGAGATGAGATGGAACTCATTGCAGGGAATGTCAATGCTTTATTGGAATACATACGGGGAATCATGTTGAAGATCTCCGATAATTCAGAACATTTAAATGGTTCATCACAAAAGATCGCACAAAACCTTGCAGCAGCAGAGGTGAATATCACAGATGTTTCCGCAACTATGGAGGAAATGAGTGCGGCAATGGAGGAGACAAACGCTTCACTGGAGCAGATCAGCACCTCAGTGGGACAAGTTTATACATCCATTGAAAACATGGCAGCACGTGCAGAACATGGGAAAGATTCTTCCGGTGAAATGAACGGGCGGGCAGCCAGTGTCCGCACAGAAGCCTTAAATAAACAGCAGGAGGTTGCGGAGCAGACAGCCGAAATGGCACGGACATTGGATGAGAAGATCGAGCAGTCCAACGCAGTGCAGAAGATAGCACAACTTACAGCCAATATTATCGAGATCACCGATCAGACTAATCTGCTGGCATTAAATGCGAGCATTGAGGCAGCAAGGGCAGGAGAGGCAGGAAAAGGATTTGCAGTCGTGGCAGATGAGATCGGAAAACTTGCTGCCAATTCGGCAGAAGCTGCAGAACAGATACAAAAAGTGAGTGCAGCGGTAGTTGAGGCTGTGAATGGTCTGGCACTTGCGGCAGAAAATATGGTCGAATTTGCGGGAATAACTGCTGTGGATGGTTATCAGCAGTTAGTGGAAATGAGTGAGTGTTACAGCAAAGATGCAGGTGATATGAATGCCATTATGGAAGATTTCACAAGTGCTGCCGGCGAATTGCAGAAAGCCATGGATGAGATCAAAGAATCGACTACAGCAGTCAGTGCTGCTGTCGAAGAGAGCGCAAAGGGCATTGTAAATGTGGCAGAAATGTCCACAGATCTTACAGGAAGTGTGGGAGATATCCAGAAAGCGGCTGATCATAACAATGAGATCGCAGATCTGCTTGATACTGAGGTGAAACGGTTTAAGCTGGAGTAACGGAGATTGTAAATCATAATTGAAATAAAAAATCGTGCGAACAGAAACGTATCATGTTTGCACGATTTTTTTATCAATAGGTGTTCAGTTCATAACATAATGAAAGAAATCAACGGCATTCTCTTTGTTATCAGCTGCGTATGCAATTCCGAAGCAGACCGTTCCGGTGTAGTAACCGTAGTCAGAAAGCCATTGGTTGTCGTTCAGTTCCAGACCGCATGGGAGTGTCTCACCGGTTTCGGAATCTGTTGCATAGACAATCATATCTTTGTACTGTTCTAATTCGTCCGCTGTTAAATAATCCGTAAGAGGCATAAGACTTCCGGCATCAGCGTATTGCTGAAACACAAATTCCGGTGCAAAAAGAACGTCGGCACCACCGACAGAAAGTTTTAAAGTCAGTTTTTGGTCACTGTAGTAGTTTGTGGAGTAATTATCGTCATCAGAAAAAGTGATGGAGGTATCTACGGTAACTTCTTCTTTCTTTGTAAAGCCTTCCTGTTCAAAAAATTCATCTGTGGAAGAAACGCTTTCTTCATAAGGATTCAGGGTATTTACCATCACTATATCTAAAACACTTTCCCTATAGGTAGCATAATGTACGATCATGGAAATGACAAACGCCACAAGGCAGATGGCAGCAATGATGTGCCAGCGGTAATAGTCCCAGATATATTGCACCTTTGCTTTGCGGGAAAGGTCTTTGAATGCTGTTTTCTTTTCCATAGGAAAAACCTCCGTAATTCTGTGCGTTTTTCTAACGCGATAATGATAGGATAACATAGAAAGAAGCAGGTTAAAAGGGAAAAAGTATAAAGTTTATCTAAAATAAAAAATGCTAAGAATGAAAAGGATTCATTCTTAGCACATTCATTGCACGCAAAAAGCGGGTGATGGGAATCGAACCCACGTATCCAGCTTGGAAGGCTGGTGTTCTACCATTGAACTACACCCGCAGATGATGGGCACTGATTTTTTTTCTCTGTCTTGTTGACTGCCGTGCCTCACTGACAAAACGTATTCTACAGGAAAGCTGAGAAAAAGTCAACCCCTTTTTTGAAAAAAATTAAAAAATTTTCAAAACACTGAAAAAGGAGAAAATTCAGGGTGAAAGGGGCGTGAAAATGTCCGCAAAGATCAGCCTTGTTCCAGAACGGGAAATGTACTATAATAGAAAAACGGAAAAGCAAAAAAGGGGGAATTTCCCTATGCAGGAAAATGGAACAGAACTTCTGGTTTGCTGCACCGGTTGTCAGAGCTGTATGCCGTGCATGGTAAAAATCAACATCCCGGGTTTGTTTGCGCTTTACAACCGGACAGCGACGGAAGGCGTCGAAGCGGTTCGTGCAGAGTATGAGCGTCAGGACAAACGTGCCGATGACTGCATCAACTGTTATCGCTGTGAAAAGCAGTGCCCGCAGCACCTCGGGATCGGCATTCTGATGCAGGATATCGCGGAAACCTTCGGAGAATAGGAAAAAAGGAGCATCTGTGCAATTTAAAGAAGCATTCTAATCTTTCTATAAAATATTTTGGGAAAAACTGGACTTATCTGAAAAATTTGATATAATAGAAAGGTAGTGACAGGGAAATTTTATGCTAAAATCTGGAAAGAAGAGCCCTGTCAATTCTTATGGGAGGAAAAATACATGGATGCCATTGATTATAAGATTCTGAAGATATTGCAGAAAAATGCCCGCGAGACGGCTTCCAATATCAGCAAAGAGATTCATTTATCGGTTTCTGCAGTCATCGAGAGAATCCGTAAAATGGAAGAAACCGGAGTGATTAAAGAATACACCATTATTGTAGACGAAAAGAAAACGGGAAATGAGATGACCGCGCTGATGGAAGTCAGCCTGGAGCATCCGAAGTTCTTTGACAGTTTTGCAGATGCGATCCAGAAACTGGAGTACATCGTATCCTGCTATTATCAGACCGGAGATTTTGATTTGATTATCCGCATTTCCTGTCACTCATCCGACGAACTCGAAGAAATCCACCGCCAGGTGATGAGCCTTCCGGGCGTCGATGCGACAAGAACGCATGTAGTGCTGAAAAATGTAAAAAATATCTATTCCGCCATCCGCAGACCGGACAAATAAAAACCGGCACAGCCGGAATCTGATACGAGAGCGTGTCTGAAAATAATCCGAAAGAGTTTTCAGGCACGTTTTGGCGTCTCAGAAAAAGTACGGAAAGAAAGAAGGAAAAAAGTGAACAGATACTTACGCTGTTATGCAGAGATTTCACTCGAAGCGATCGGGCATAACATCAGAGAAGTGAAAAAAAGACTACCGGAGGGCGTGAAACTCCTTGGCGTTGTAAAAGCGAACGCCTACGGCCACGGTGCCGTTCCGGTAGCATCCTATCTGGAAAACCAGGTTGATTATTTTGCAACCGCAACCATCGAGGAGGCTGTCGAGCTCAGAGAAAACGGCATTTCCGCGCCGATCCTGATTCTCGGCTACGTGTCCCCGTCCCAGTACGGCGACCTTGTGGAATACGACATCACTCAGACGATCGACAGCTACGCACAGGCACTTGCCCTCGAAAAAGAGGCAGCACGCCAGAACCGGAAAGCAAAAGCCCCCCTTGCGGTCGATACCGGCATGACGCGGATCGGCTTCCAGGTGACAGAGCACGATGCGGATGAGGCGGCAAAAATCGCGGATCTTCCGCACATCGAGCTGGAAGGTATGTTTACGCATTTCTCCTGCGCCGATCAGGAAGACAAGACGTACTGTTCGATGCAGATGGAAAAATATGATAAGATGACGGTACTTTTAGCAGAGCGCGGCGTGACGATTCCGCTTCGCCATATCTGCAACTCCGCCGGAATCATGGAATTTGACGATCACCGCTTTGAGATGGTGCGTTCCGGTATCATCACCTACGGCATTTACCCATCCGAGAAGGTAAAAAAAGAGCGTCTCGATCTGATCCCGGCGCTTTCCTGGAAGAGTCATGTCATCCATGTGAAGGAAGTCGGCCCGGGCATCGGTGTCAGCTACGGTGCCACGTATGTGACCGAGAAACCGATGACACGGATCGCAACTGTTTCAGCCGGCTATGCAGACGGCTATCCGAGAGCTCTCTCGAACCAGGGCTGTGTGCTGATCCACGGGAAAAAAGCACCGATCATCGGAAGAATCTGTATGGATCAGATGATGGTGGACGTGACCGACATCCCGGATGTGCAGGTGGAGGACGTTGTAACGCTTGTCGGAACCGACGGGGATGAGACCATCACGATCGAAGAGATCGCCAACCCGGCGGCACGTTTCGATTACGAGATGCTCTGCGATATCAGCAGCCGTGTAACAAGGGTTTATAAATAGTTATCCAAAATAGAAAAATCAAAGTCTCCGAAGACGGAAAAAAGCAGAATCTGCTGACCGTTTCGGAGACTTTTTTGTGTTGGAACAGGTTTTCTGGATTATTTAACCGGTGCGGGTTGACAGGCGGTGCCGGAGTATGGTAGGATACCAATTAGTTTAGCGTAGTACAGTGATAACATGATCACGTAGAAAAGGAGAAGATTATTATGAAAAAGAAAATGGTTAGCATTTTGACAGCAGCCTTTTGTGTATCTGCCCTGCTGGCTGGCTGCGGCTTTGCAGACACAGCAAAAACATCTGCCTCATCAGCAGGAGCAGCATCCTCTTCCGCAGACGGAACGACAACCTTTACCGTGGGCTTCGATGCAGAATACCCGCCGTACGGCTACATGGACGATGAGACCGGCGATTACACCGGATTTGACCTGGAGCTCGCCGAGTCAGTCTGCGAGATTTACGGCTGGAAGCTGGTAAAAACCCCGATCAACTGGGATGCGAAAGATACCGAGCTGAATTCTGGTGCGATTGACTGCATCTGGAACGGCTTTACCATGAACGGCAGAGAGGACGATTACACCTGGTCCGATCCGTACGTGGACAACAGCCAGGTGATGGTCGTATCTGAGAATTCCGGCATCAACAGCCTGTCCGATCTGGCAGGAAAGACGGTTGGTGTGCAGGCAGCATCCGCAGCACTCGATCTTTTACAGAGTGAGGAAGAAGGCGGTCAGAAAGAACTCGCCGATACTTTCGCCGCTCTGCAGCAGTTCCCGGATTACAACAATGCGTTTGTAGAGCTTCAGGCAGGTTCCATCGATGCGGTTGCCATGGATATCGGCGTTGCCAAATATCAGCTGGAAAGCCGCGGAGAAGGATACAAAATCCTCGACGAGCACCTGAACTCTGAGAAATATGCGATCGGATTCAAAAAAGGAAATACCGAGCTCTGCGATAAAGTAAACGAAGGCCTGCAGCAGGTTCTGGCCGACGGAACATTCGACAAGCTCGCAGAAAAATACGGAATCGCAGACATGGTGTGTCTGGAGAAAAAAGGAGAGTAAAGCAGCATGAAGTTGTCCATGATTCTATCACAGCTTAGTACCGGAATGGCGGGAACGATCTCGATATTTGTCCTGACGCTCGTATTTTCCCTGCCGCTCGGTCTGCTGATCGCCTTCGGGCGTATGTCGAAAAACCGGATTGTGAGCGGAATTTTCCGGCTCTATATCTCCCTGATGCGCGGCACGCCTCTGATGCTGCAGCTCATGGTGGTTTACTTCGGACCGTTCTATCTGTTCGGTATGAACATCGGAAAATGGCGCTTTCCGGCGATTATCACCGGATTTGCCTTAAACTACGGCGCCTATTTTGCAGAAATCTACCGCTCCGGCATCGTTTCGATGGATCGTGGACAGTACGAGGCAGCAAAGCTTCTTGGTTATTCGAAGGGACAGACGTTTGTCCGCATTATTCTGCCGCAGGTTGTGAAACGGATTCTGCCGGCGATCACCAATGAGGTGATTACGCTGGTCAAGGATACGTCGCTGGCCTTTTCCATTTCCTATGTGGAAATGTTCACGATCGCAAAACAGATCGCGGCGGCCAAGACCACGATGGTTCCGTTCGTCGCCGCCGGTATTTTCTACTACATTTTTAATTTCGTAGTGGCGTGGGTGATGGAACTTTTGGAAAAGAAATTTTCTTATTATCATTAACTATAGAAGAGAGCGGAAAACGATATGATTTATCTGGAAATGAACCATGTAAGAAAGAGCTTTGGGGATCTCGAAGTTTTGAAAGATATTTCTCTCAAAGTGGAAGAGGGCGAGGTGCTCTCCATCATCGGCCCGTCGGGATCGGGAAAATCGACACTGCTGCGGTGCGCGGCAATGCTTGAAACGATGGACGGCGGTGATCTGGCGTACCTTGGCAAGCAGGCAGTTACAATGGAAAACGGAAAATCCGTCTATGCGAAGCCTGCCGTACTGCGGAAAATACAGGAGAATTTTGGAATGGTATTCCAGAGTTTCCATCTGTTTCCTCATTATAATGTTATGAAAAATCTCTGCGATGCGCCGATCCATGTACAGAAGCGGAACCGCGCGGAGGTGGAAGCACAAGCGGAAGAGCTGCTTGGAAAAATGGGTCTGACCGGAAAGGAAAAGGCGTATCCGTGTCAGCTTTCCGGCGGTCAGTGTCAGAGGGTTGCGATTGCGCGCGCGCTGATGCTGAACCCGAAGGTGCTCTTTTTCGATGAGCCGACATCGGCACTCGATCCGGAGATGGTAGGAGAAGTTCTGGAGCTGATGAAACAGCTTGCAAGAGAAGGCATGACGATGGTTGTGGTAACACACGAGATGGGATTTGCCAAGGAAGTTGGTTCCAGAGTTATCTTTATAGATGCGGGACAGATAAAAGAACAGGCAAAACCGGAGGAATTTTTTGAGAATCCAAAAGATCCTCGTCTTAAGGAATTTTTATCTAAGATTTTATAATGAAAAATGAAAAGGAAATATATAATGTAAATGTTTTCGTTTGCTATGCAGAAAACCTTATAACATTATATATTTCCTTTTTGTGTTTTATGATGTTATAACAAAATCTCTTACAGGTTATATTTTACAACAGCTGTCCCGTCCGATCAGGTGGTGAGGAACAATGATCTTGGTTGCAAGGAGATTTGGATTTTCTATGTGGTTGATGATCTGGGAGGCGGCTTCACTTCCGAGTTGGCCTGCTCCGATGTCGATTGATGTTAACTGTGGTGAGGTCAGTCTTGCGAACAAAGAGTTATTGAAGGAGATGATCGACAAATCTTCCGGGATTGCAAGATGGTTTTCCAGACAGACTCTTTCTAAAGAGACGGCGAGGATATCGTCGCTGACCAGGATTGCTGTCGGGCGGTCTTTCTGCATAAGGAGCCCGCGTATGGCTTCTTCGTTATTCTCTGATACATTCTTTACTTCCACGCAATATTCCGGACGAACCGGGAGCTGGTGGCTTGCAAGCGCAAGCTGGTAACCGGCTTTGCGATCGGCAGAGAACATCAGGGAGCTGTCGGAACCAAGGTAGGCAATCCGGCGGTGTCCAAGCTGATAAAGATATTCAGCCGCTTCTCTTCCGGCAAGCAGGTTATCATTATCAATATAGATAGTCTGGTTGGTATACTGTGTTGCTTTTCCAATCAGAATATATAAAAGACCTTCGTTAAAAAGGTAATCGATGACGGGATCATCTTTCTTGGAATACAGTATGATGAAACCGTCTACTTTGCCACTTCTGGACATAGAGCGAACGGCGTCAAGGATCTCTGCTTCATCCTGCCCGGTTACAATTGTTGTCATATACTGTCTGCCATTACAATAATGGCTGATTCCCTGGATTGCTTCCAGATAGAAGGAGTTCTCATAGACTTCTTTTGCGGAAGCGGGGAGAATGATGCCAATGGTACGCGAATTCTGAGAGGCAAGATTGCTTGCCTGGAAATTCGGCTCATACCCCAGTTCCGCCATAGCCTTTCTGACACGTTCTTTCGTTTCTTCGCTGATGGATGGATTATTTTTACAGGTTCTGGACACGGTGGAAGGAGAGACTCCTGCCAACGCAGCCACGTCCTTGATCGTTACTGCCATAAAGATAACCTCCGTTTGTTTTGTAGTTCTGATATTCTTGTTTTATACGTTCCGATATCATAGATTTTTCATATATTTTTATTTTACAGCAAAGAAAACAACATTGCAATGCATTTGCATGAAATATTGCGCAAACGCACGCATGAGAAAACATAGGGAAAGTGCACAAAAACAATAATGCAAAATTGTAAAAAAAGTAGAAATCAGAGCAAAAAGTAAAATACTAATTGAAAACAATGCAAAAACTGAATATAATTAATGCAAACGGTTGCACAAAACAAATGCAAAAGAAGTGCAGATGAGAAAAACATGAGGAGGTTTCGTTATGAACGAGAATGAGAGTAAAAAGGTTCCAGAAGTAGTTCTTGCGCCGTTAACCGGAAAGGCAGTGCCTTTAAGTGAAGTACCGGATCCGGTGTTTTCAGATAAGGTATTAGGAGACGGAGTGGCAATTATTCCGGCAGATGTCCGCTCATCAAATGTTATCTGTAACGGAAAGAATGCACCGGTTGTATCGGATCATTATGGAGTTATGATAACGGTATAATGGATCATTTTATAATAAGACATCTGCAAAAATATAAAGCAAAAAGGAAATCAAAATAAATAGAAAAAAGAAGAGGGAAAGAAAGATGAGCGAAAGAGCAGCAGGCATACTCATGCCGATCAGCAGCCTTCCATCTGAATATGGAATCGGCTGTTTCTCAAAAAGTGCATATGAATTTGTAGACTGGCTGAAGAAAGCAGGTCAGAGTTACTGGCAGATCCTGCCACTTGGTCCTACAAGTTACGGGGATTCCCCGTATCAGTCATTTTCTACATTCGCGGGAAACCCATATTTCATCAGTCTGGAGGCACTGGTGGAAGAAGGGGTTCTGACAAAGGCGGAATGTGAGGCCGTAGACTGGGGAAAAGTAAAAGGGAGTATTGATTATAAAAAGATTTACGAAGGGCGTTACCCGCTTCTTCGAAAAGCTTACGAAAGAAGTAAGGTACATGAGAATGCAGAATATCAGAAGTTCGTAGAAGAGAACAGCTGGTGGCTGTCAGATTATGCATTATTTATGGCAGTTAAAGACAGATTTGACGGTGTGGAATGGAAGTTGTGGGCAGATGATATCAAGCTGCGCTGGGGACCTGCCATGGATTATTACCGTGAAGAGTTGTATTTTGATATTGAATTCCAGCAGTATATGCAATTCAAGTTCTATGAACAGTGGATGCAGTTGAAAGCATATGCCAATAAAAAAGGAATTCAGATCATCGGCGATATCCCAATCTATGTGGCAATGGACAGCGCAGATACCTGGGCACATCCGGAATTATTCCAGCTGGATGAGGAAAATGTACCGGTTGCCGTAGCCGGATGCCCGCCGGACGGATTCTCTGCAACCGGACAGTTATGGGGAAATCCACTGTACCGCTGGGGATATCATAAGGAAACCGGCTATCAGTGGTGGATATCTCGTCTGGCTTATGTATTCCGCCTGTATGATGTGGTAAGAATCGATCATTTCCGTGGATTCGATGAGTATTTCTCTATTCCATACGGGGCAGAGACGGCAGTAGACGGACACTGGGAAAAGGGGCCTGGCATGGATCTGTTCTGGAAAGTACGAGAAGCACTGGGTGAAAAAACAGTTATCGCAGAAGACCTTGGATATGTTACGGACAGCGTACGTGATCTGGTAAGAGACAGCGGATTCCCAGGCATGAAGGTGCTGGAATTTGCATTTGATTCGAGAGATTCCGGATCTGCGAACGACTATCTACCGCACAATTATCCGGTGAACAGTGTTGCTTACACAGGAACTCACGACAATGAGACACTTGCCGGCTGGTGGGGAAGCATCAGTAAGGATGAGCAGAAGCTGACCCGCGAATATCTCTGTGATACCTATACACCGGAGGCGGAACTGAATAAGCCTCTGATCAGTCTGATCATGAGAAGCGCAGCAAAATGGTGCGTGATCCCGATGCAAGATTATCTGGGCCTTGATAATAAGTGCCGTATGAATACACCGTCAACTGTCGGAACAAACTGGAAGTGGAGAATCCGCAAGAACCAGTTATCTGTGAAATTACAGAAAGAGATCCATGCGGTGACATTGCGTTATGGAAGAATGAACTGGACGGAAGATGTTGAAGAAGCAGCTGAAGCAGAAAAATAGAATATGTAGTATTAAGCAGAAAAATAGAATATGTAGTATTAAGAATAAAAATGGCAGATATCATTTGGGGGATATCTGCCATTTTGTTCTTATAAGAAAATTTTGTATGTTCTCTTCAAACTAGATAGGAAGTTCCAGATAAATATCTTTTCCTTCTTTGATAGAGATGACTACTTTACCATGCTTAATTGTAGTAACAGCACCCTGAACGCTTGCAGTAGGTGCAGCTTCAGCAGGAGCTTCCTCTTTGGCAGGAGCCTCTTCTGCTGCTAATTCATCATCAGTCTTGAATCCGTCTACATTGTCTGCTGTCAGTGGACAGAGAGAATCACTGGTCTTTGTTAATTTTGCTCCCAGAACCTGTCCGATCTTCAGACATCCATCAAGATTTAAAAGACCTGAATCTACTAATTCATCGAAGATTGCCGGATCCTCTAAGTTTGCTGGTTCAATTGTAATTCCGCCTTCTGCTCTACAACATAATACGGCAGGATCGTTAACATGAGCTTTCGCTGTTTCCGCTGTAATTGACATACCGAATACCTCCTAAATATTCATATTTATTTTCTATGAATAGTATAGGCTTTTCTAAATGAATTTTCCAATTGGTTTTTTCTATAATGATAAAATGAAATAGAAAATACCTATAATAATAGAAAAAATGAAAAGATTCAATAGAATATGACATATAGAAAATGCCTATAAGTACATGAGAATAACCAATTGGTAATTTAAAGAAAACGGGGATATAATAAATTCAAACGATAATATTGTTAGTGGCAAGGATCAGCCACATTCCCTTCTAAGAGCCCTTTTCCTGAAAGTGTCTTCCCCAAGACGACATTTCCAGGAAAAGGGCTTTGACGTTGTATAGAGAGATAAGTTATAATAAACCATATGTTCGAAAATAAAATAAGTGAGGAAACAACAGCAAAGGCACTTGTTTCCCAAATGGACAATGGAGAAACAGATGGAACATAAAGTAGTGAAAAAAACAGAAGTAAAAGTCGAAGAAGCAAAATCAAAAAAAGACAGAGAACTGCAGGAAACGAAGATGTCCTCAGAGGCAGAGCTTAGAAATATTGTAAAGCCGTTGGTGAACTGGTATCGGGAGAATAAACGGGATCTGCCGTGGCGCCATAATCCGGATGCATACAGGGTATGGGTATCCGAGATCATGCTGCAGCAGACACGGGTAGAAGCAGTAAAAGGATATTATGACCGGTTCTTAAAAGCACTTCCGACAGTGAAAGATCTTGCAGAAGCAGAAGAAGACAAACTGCTGAAACTGTGGGAAGGATTAGGATATTATAATCGTGTACGAAATATGCAGAAAGCGGCACAGCAGATCATGGTTGATCATGCGGGAAGGTTTCCGGATACTTATGAAGAAATATTGCAATTGAAGGGAATTGGCAATTACACGGCGGGGGCGATCAGTGCATTTGCCTATGGAATCCCGAAACCGGCAGTGGATGGCAATGTGCTCAGGGTGATTTCCAGAATTACGGGTAGCTATGAAGATATCATGAAACAAAGCGTCCGCAAAAAGATAGAAAGTGCACTGGAACAGGTGATACCTACAGATGCCGCCAGCGATTTTAACCAAGGACTGATTGAACTGGGGGCAATTGTGTGTGTTCCGAACGGGGGACCGAAATGTGAACAATGTCCGGTAAAAGAGTATTGTATTGCACATGCAGAGAATCTGACAGCGGAGATACCGGTAAAGAAGAAAGCAAAGGCCAGAAAGATCGAAGAAAGAACTGTACTGATCTTCAAAGACGGTAAACAGATTGCAATCCGAAAACGTCCGGCAAAAGGATTGCTGGCCGGATTATATGAATTCCCGAATCTGGAAGGAAAATTTTCAATGGCTGAAGTTACGGAATACAGCAAGAAGATTGGTCTGATGCCGGTCCGCATACAGGAACTTCCGGAGGCGAAACATATCTTCAGTCATATTGAATGGCATATGACAGGTTATGAAGTGACCGTAGATGAACTGGAGAAGACGAATGAGGAAGGTTTTCTGTTCATTCATCCGGAGCAGATAAAAAAAGAATATTCGATACCGTCGGCATTTGAGAAGTATACGGAGTATGCAGGAATTCGGAGTAAATAGATAAGGAGGTGTATGTTTTGGATGTACACCTCCTTAATTTATATCGTCATGTGTTCGAAAGAAACTGCCAGTGCTAGGTTTTGCAGATCAGAGAGAAAATAAAAAAGCCACAAGAAGAAATGAAAAAATTCTAGGGAGTAATACCATATGTCAGTTGTTTCAATTGCCGGATGTATTTCTGAATAAGTGTGCGTGTCTGGTTCTCTGGAGTTATGTATTCCGAATCGGCCAATAATTGGAAAAATTCAGAAAATGCATTGCAGATACTACTTTCCTGAATGATGACGAAAGTAAAGCGTTATCAGAAGCAATTCTTGATAAATACTGTGAAGTTACTGGTTGCAATAAAGAATATGTATGGGAAACAGATACAATGAGCGGAAATAACTGGAGTCAGGTGCCGGTAACGATTGTTGAAATGGGATATATGACAAATCCGGAGGAAGATGTTCTGATGCAGACAGCAGAATATCAACAAAAAATGGTGCAGTGGAGCCAGTGAACAATCAACTCAATTTCCCGGTAGGAATATCCGACTTCAAAAAAATCCGGGAAAATGACTACTACTACATAGATAAAAGCGGACTGATCAAAGAACTGCTAAAAAGAGAGTCTGCGGAAGTTACACTGATCACCCGTCCGAGACGCTTTGGAAAAACAATGGGGATGAGTATGCTTGCCCATTTTTTGATATACGTTCCGATAACAGGAGGTTATTCGATGGTCTTGAAATTATCTACGATGAAGCATTGTGCAGTGCATGGATGAATCTTTTTAAAGAGTTAAAAAGTGGAAGTGCGGGAAAGATTCAGGTAGGACAGTCCCTGCATACTATGAGTACGGCATTGAAAGATAATACGGCACTTCGGTTTGCGGTGATAACAGGTTGTCTGAAGATTGCAAAAGAAAGTATCTTCACAGGAACGAATAATTTTGTGTCTGTTAAAGAAAACGGAACAAAAATAAAAAGATGCAGGTAACTGTCAGTTATATAACAGTTACCTGCATCTTTCTTTTCATAGCATAATATACAAAAAATTGCCAATAGATAGTCATTTCTATATTCATGTTACGTCGGCTGCTGAGAAAGCTTCGGCGCTTTTTTATCCGCTGTCACATACACGAATGGATAAATAATACATGCCATCGTAACAGCTGCAATCACGTCCGTCACGGAATGCTGTTTTAAGAACATTGTAGACAGGATAATGAGCACTGCCAGAATATAGGCACTGATCTGGATCCATCTGTGCTTTTTAAGATCATTACTGTGTGAAATAGCAATACTGACACCGATGGAATTAAATACGTGGATACTAGGAAGCACGTTCGTCGGTGTGTCTGTCTTGTACAGGACTTTTACCATATCTGTAAATACATTATCGCGTGGAAATACAGTTGGTCTCAAATTTAATGCATTTGGGAAAACCGTGCATATGATCAGGAAAATCGTCATACCTGAAAATAAAAAAGCACATAGTCTGTAAAATCCCCATTTATCCTTAATAAGGAAATAAGCTACCGTTACGGCAATGAATACAAACCACACTAAATACGGCACGATAAAATATTCAATAAACGGAATATGATTGTCGATTGGGGAATGTATCATGTAATGACGTACATTCGTGCGCTTCTCCAGATAAACAAACCATGGCATATAGATCAGAAAGTATGATAATACCCATGCATGACGGTACTTCTTCAAAAAACTCTTTGCTTTATCAATGGCTTTCATATGAACTACCCCTTTTTCAAAGCCTTTGTTATTATCTTATCTCGTTTCAAAGCGCATTATAACATGAAAAAATTGAATCAACAATAAAGTTCATGGAATATTAACATTTTTTACAAAGTTAATAGTAAGTGTTCTTTTTCTCGAATATCTGCATATCATAATGCCGTTTTCCCTTTTTTAAAGCATCAGGTGTCCGCAGAGTCCACACTGCAACCGGAAGATGCAGAATGTACTTTAAAAACCAGACTTCAAACATCGGAAGGTCTGCAAGCTTATACGAAATAAAATCCGGCCGTCCGAGTACATTACCAAGCAGATGCTTTACAACAAAGGTCAGGATCCATGGCTCCGGAAGATGGTCGGCAGTCAGGTTGGAAGAAAGCTGACCTCTTAAGACATGGGGTACATGACGGCGGAACCACCAGATACCAAGTGTGTTGAAAGACTGTACCATATAAGGTCCGTTATAATTTTTAAGAATCTCCCAGGTCTTTTCACAGATGCCAAGAGAAGACTTTGGAATCTTCAGTTCGATCAGAAGCGGAACCTGGCCGCCCACCAGGGATAGTACATCGGTGAAAAGTGGGATAGTCTCATTCGTATTCTGTAACCGGCAGCTTTGTAATTCTTTTAAAGGGAGTGATTCAATGGTTTCCGGTCGTCCACAGATACGAGACAGGTCGTCATCATGGAATACGACAAGTTTTTCGTCGCTTGTCAGATGGACATCCAGTTCGATCCCATATCCATGGGAGATAGCGGCACGGAAAGAAGGTATGGAATTTTCGGGAATCCCTTTTTCAATACAATGATATCCACGATGGGCGAACATCGTGTGAAGAAATGGACGGATCTGTCGTTTCCTAGACAGTCTCGGCCAGATCAGATAAAAGTAAAATAATATAAGAAATACAATAATTCCGGTAATCAGTAAACGCATAAAAGAACCTCCACGTGAACAATATGATTAACAAGGTGTAATAATACGTAACTTTTCTTTCTCCAGATGTACGTGGATCTCAGATTGTAAAAAGACGGGCTCGCCGTCTGTATGTACAGGCAGTGGGTAATCGCTTATGACAGTCACTTCTGTGCAGGTATCAAGATGGATTCCATGGAAACGTGTGTGCCATCCTTTGAAGGCCGTTGGCAGCAGACAAAGAACTTTAAGTCTCGGTAATTCTGCTACGGTAATGATATCTAACCTGTCATCTGTACCACTGGCAGCAGGACAGAAGTTAAAACCGCCACCTTCATATTTCAGATTCATAACAGCTGTGAAATATACTTTTTCATATGTTTTTGTCTCACCATTTTCGGTTGTGACCGTCATAGTGACTGGTTTTAATGTGAACAGTTTATGAAGGGCAACACCAAGATATGTAAGCTTTCCGAGCTTCAGCTGGTTGAGGAAAGCCTTAAGCGGTGTGACCATCACCTGATGACAGACTGCAGCATCGAAGCCAATTCCGGTACTTACAGCGAATCTTCGGTGCTTATTCTCGTAATCAAGTACACCTACATTCATGGCGGTGTAATGCGTTGGGGCAAGAATCTGCTCCAGGGCACCGTGAATATCCGTTGGAAGACCAAGGCCTCTGGCAAAGTCATTGCCGGATCCAAGCGGAATATATCCGAGTGTTACCTTATCGAGATATACGATTCCGTCGATCACTTCATTCAAAGTACCATCGCCTCCCAGTACAACGATCGTATGGGATGCGCTATCGGAGGTAAGATCATGAACCAGTCTGGTAGCATGATGCTGGTATTTAGTAAATAAAACTTTATATTCAATTTCTTTTTCCTGTAAGATCTTCTCAATCTGTTTCCAGAGAAGAATCCCTCTGCCGGATCTGGCATTAGGATTGGCAATAAATGTGTACATATCGCATTCATCCTTTGTAAGTTTTTGAAATTCGATAAAGTATCTATATGATGTAATGATTTGTTAGAATAATCCGTTCAGATAAGTAGTAAGGGACCGACGCATATTACCTTCAAAATCAGCATCGCCGCTTTTTAAGCACCATTCGAATACATTTCCGATTACGATCATACGGATGTCAGTTGTAATATCCTCAAGGTCTGCCGATGGGGAAATGATTCCGGATTCGATCACACGCTTCAGATAATCATGAACGGTAACGATCGGGTATGGTCTTTCTGTACGGATCAAAGGATTCAGGGACTGATTCTTAGGTGTATAATAATTGGCCATGAATTCCACTCCGAGCTCTTCGCAGTAGTGAACATAATTTAAATAAACTGAGATGATTGCTTCTTTTGTCTCAGCAGCACTGGACGGAAGTTCAAGAAGATCCGGATCCATACTTGGCTGTTCTTCTATATAATAAGAAAGAAGATCATCTTTCGTCTTAAAATGGTGATAAAAACTTCCGTTGGAAACGCCTGCTTCTTCGCAGATATTTTTGATTGACAGTTGTTCATAGCCCTGCTTTTGCAGAATGCGTTTGGCTGCTTGGAAGATCTTGGCGCGTGTTTCTCTGGATTTGATTTGTTGTTTTGAGAGTCCCTGTGTTTCCTGATTCATAAGTAAAAGCCCCTTTGAGTATTTATATTTTCTAATAAGTTCAAGCAGTTTCAGTATAACATAGAGAAAATGTATTTTCAAGAAAACAGAGTGAACTCTGTATTGCCGGCGGCATTGCATACGGAAGTGAATTCAGTTATAATTATCCGCGTAATAAAGAAGAGAAAAATCTTCGAAATACAGCAAGAAAGGGACAGACAAAACATATGGATATTAATCAGGTGATTACCGGAGAACTTGGTGTCAAGAGATGGCAGGTAGATGCTGCGGTAAAATTAATTGATGAAGGCAATACGATTCCGTTTATCGCAAGATATAGAAAAGAAGTTACAGGAACATTGGACGATGCACAACTGCGGACACTGCATGAAAGACTGATGTACCTGCGTAATCTGGAAGAAAAGAAAGAACAGGTTCTGGCAAGTATCGAAGAACAGGGAAAGCTTACCGAAGAACTGAAAAAGCAGATCCTGGCAGCAGAGACAATGGTAGTGGTAGAAGATCTTTACCGCCCATACCGGCCGAAACGCCGGACACGTGCCATGATTGCAAAAGAGAAGGGACTGGAACCGCTTGCAGCACTTATCACACTTCAGAAAGCGGAGAAACCGATAGAAGTGTATGCAGAAGAATATGTGAATCCGGAGAAAGAAGTAAAATCCGTAAAAGAAGCAATTGACGGAGCAAAAGATATCATCGCCGAATCGGTATCGGATGAGGCAGATTACAGAAGCTGGATCCGTAAAGCAACCGTACAGCACGGAAAAGTAATTTCACAGGCAAAAGACGAAAAAGCAGAGTCGGTATACGAGATGTACTATGATTTTGAAGAGCCGGTGACAAAGCTTGCAGGCCACAGAGTGCTTGCACTGAACCGCGGGGAGAAAGAAAAGTTCCTTACAGTAAAGATCGAAGCACCGCAGGATGACATCTTAAGATATCTGGAAAAGAAGATGATCCACAGTGATAACCCGCATACCACACCGATTTTAAAAGAAGTAGCAGAAGACAGCTATAAGCGTCTGATCGCACCGGCAATCGAGCGTGAGATCCGAAGCGACCTGACAGAGAAGGCAGAAGACGGGGCAATCAGCGTATTTAAGAAGAACCTGCACCAGCTTCTGATGCAGCCTCCGATTGTAGGACAGACTGTACTTGGCTGGGATCCTGCATTCCGTACCGGATGTAAGCTTGCAGTTGTAGATCCGACCGGTAAAGTGATCGGAACGACAGTGATCTACCCGACAGCGCCGACGACACCGAAGAAAATCCAGGCGTCCAAAGACCTGCTGAAGAAGATTATTGCAAAATATAACATTACACTGATCTCCGTAGGAAATGGTACTGCATCCAGAGAGTCTGAGCAGTTCATTGTAGAACTGTTAAAAGAGATCCCGCAGAAAGTGCAGTATGTAATCGTAAATGAAGCAGGAGCTTCCGTGTATTCTGCAAGTAAGCTCGCATCAGAAGAATTTCCGAAATTTGATGTGGGACAGAGAAGTGCGACGTCTATTGCAAGAAGACTGCAGGATCCGCTGGCAGAGCTTGTAAAGATTGATCCGAAATCCATTGGTGTCGGACAGTATCAGCATGATATGAACCAGAAGAAATTAAGCGAAGCCTTATCCGGAGTTGTCGAAGATTGTGTAAATAAAGTCGGAGTTGACCTGAATACAGCATCCGCACCGTTACTTTCTTATATTTCAGGTATTTCCGGTGCGATTGCTAAGAACATTGTGGCATACAGAGAAGAAAACGGAAGATTCACAGACAGAAAACAGCTTCTGAAGGTTGCAAAGCTTGGACCAAAGGCGTTCGAACAATGTGCCGGATTCATGAGAATACAGAACGGTACGAATCCGTTAGACGGAACCAGTGTACATCCGGAGTCTTATGAAGCTGCAGAAAAACTTCTGAAGAAACAGGGATTTTCACTGGAAGACATCAGCGGAGGAAAGCTTACCGGACTTTCTCTTACAATCAAAGACTATGCAAGACTTGCAAAAGAACTGGAGATCGGAGAGATCACCCTCCGGGATATTGTGAAAGAACTGGAAAAACCGGGACGTGACCCGCGTGATGAGATGCCGAAACCGATCTTAAGAACAGATGTCTTAGATATGAAAGACTTAAAAGAAGGCATGATCCTTAAAGGAACCGTAAGAAATGTCATTGACTTTGGTGTGTTTGTAGATATCGGAGTGCACCATGACGGACTGGTACACATTTCCGAGATTACGGATAAGAAATTCATTAAGCATCCGCTGGAAGTGGTAAGTGTTGGCGATATCGTGGATGTAAAAGTGATGAGCGTGGATCTTAAGAAGAAGAGAATCCAGCTTACGATGAAAGGAATTTCATAATCTGGAAAAAGAAGAAAGAGAATCCACATTATTAATATAAAAATGTGGAAAACATGAGTTTACAGGCAGTTATATGGGGATAACTGTCTGTAACGGGTTATATGTATAATCGCAAAATAAAATACGGAGAGAGGATGGGACATATGAAAAAAAGTTGGGGAAAAACAATCAAAACTATTCTGGGTGTGCTGGTCGGTAATCTTGTACTGTCATTTGCTGTGGCTGCGTTTACCGTGCCAAATGGGATCATCATGGGAGGTGCAACCGGTATCGGTCTTACGATCAGCCATTATTTTCCGGTGAACCTGTCGCTGATCATTTTGGCAATCAATGCGGTGCTGTTCGTTCTCGGTGCAGTATTTCTGGGAAAGAAGTTTGCATTGACAACGATCATCAGTTCTTTTATTTATCCAATATTCCTGTCGATGGCACAGTCCATTCCGGGAATAGACAAAGTGACGGAGAATAATGCTATGCTTGCGGCATTATATGGAGGGGTCCTTCTTGGAATCGGTATCGGATTGGTGGTAAGAGTAGGTGCATCTACCGGTGGAACCGATATACTGGCACTTGTGTTACATAAATGGTTCCATGTCCCGGTAGCGGTATTCTTGTATATCGTAGATTTTTCGGTGCTGGGACTTCAGATGCTGTTTTCAGATTCGGAACAGATACTGTATGGTATTCTGAATTTATTTTTAAGTACGGTTGTACTGAACCGGGTGATGCTTCTTGGAAAGTCACAGATCCAGTTATTTATAATTTCGGACAAATACAGAGAAATCCGTCAGAAAGTCTTAACGGATATTGATGCCGGAGTGACAATGGTAGACATCGAGACTGGTTATGGAGAACAGAAGCAGCAGGGCGTATTATGTGTCATACACAGCAGAAAGCTGTATTCTGTAAAAGAGGCAATTCAGGAGATTGATCCGAAAGCATTTATCACGATCACGCAGATCAATGAGGTAAGAGGACGAGGATTTACAATGGAAAAGCTGCGTTACGACGAATTGAACCATACGAAAAACTAGACTTTGCAGGCATTGTGAGTTAGAATATTTACAAAGATTTAAGGAAGGATGAGGTATCATTTATGGAGATGTATACTGGCAAATCAATATTTAAGGGAATTGCAATTGGAAAGATATTGTTCTACCAGAAGGGAGAACAACCTGTAAAACGTGTGAAAATAGAAGATACTGCAGAGCAGATCAAACGATATGAGGATGCACGTGCAAAGGCAGCAGAGCAGTTACAGGGACTGTATGAAAAAGCGTTAAAAGAAGTCGGCGAAGCAAACGCAGCTGTATTTGAAGTTCACCAGATGATGCTGGAGGATGATGACTATATCGATTCTGTTGTAAATATCATCGAGACACAGCAGGTAAATGCTGAATTTGCCGTTGCTACAACAGGCGATAACTTTGCAAAAATGTTTGTGGAGATGGAAGACGATTATTTCAAAGCAAGAGCTGCAGATGTAAAAGATATTTCCGAACGTATGGTAAATATCTTAAGTGGCAACGAAAGCGGCGGAGCTATCGGTGATGAACCAGTGATCGTTGTGGCAGAAGACCTTGCACCGAGTGAGACTGTCCAGATGGACAAAGAGAAACTTCTTGCATTCGTAACCAGACTTGGATCTGCAAACTCACATACTGCAATCCTTGCAAGAACCATGAACATTCCGGCATTGATCGAAGTAGATATCAAAGAAGAATGGAATGGAAAGATGGCAGTCGTAGACGGCTACACAGGAACATTCTACATTGATCCGGACGAAGATATCTTAAAGAAAATGCAGGAAAAGAAAGAAGAAGACATCAAAGCAAGAGAACTTCTTCAGGAATTAAAGGGAAAAGAAGACGTAACTGTAGATGGAAAACACATCAAATTATATGCAAATATCGGTGGCGTAAAAGACGTTGCAAGCGTACTTGCCAATGATGCAGCCGGAATCGGTCTGTTCAGAAGTGAGTTCTTATATCTGGAAGCAGATAACTATCCGGATGAAGAAGCACAGTTCCAGGCATACAAGACGGTTGCAGAGAACATGGCAGGAAAGAAAGTAATCGTGCGTACACTGGATATCGGTGCAGACAAGCAGGTAGATTACTTCAACCTTGACCATGAAGAGAACCCGGCTATGGGATACCGTGCGATCCGTATCTGTCTGGACAGAAGAGATATCTTCCGTACACAGCTTCGCGCACTTCTCCGTGCAAGCGCATATGGTAACATAGGAATTATGTACCCGATGATCATCTCTGTAGATGAAGTAAAAGAGATCAAGAAGATCGTAGAGTCTATCAAGGCAGAACTGACAGAAAAAGGAATCGAGTATGGTGAAGTTGAACAGGGTATCATGATCGAGACACCGGCAGCAGTGATGATCAGTGATCTTCTGGCAAAAGAGGTAGACTTCTTCAGTATCGGAACAAATGACCTGACCCAGTATACACTGGCGATTGACAGACAGAACAGTAAGCTTGACAACATTTACGATGCACATCATCCGGCAGTGCTCCGCATGATCCAGCAAACGATCGAGAACGGACACAAGGCAGGATGCTGGGTTGGTATCTGTGGAGAGCTTGGCGCAGATATGACTCTGACAGAGACATTCCTTAAGATGGGAATCGATGAACTGTCCGTATCTCCGACATTCGTACTTCCAATCAGAAAACTGATCCGCGAGATGAGTACAAAATAATAGTTGCGCAGAGCAGCATTCCGTATTATAATATCGTGTGAAAGAAGATTCTTCGGGGCAGGGTGTAATTCCCAACCGGCGGTAAAGTCCGCGAACTGGTCATTTGAAGAATTTCTGGTCAGAGATATCTGAACAGATGTTATCAATGTGATGATCAGCCGATCTGGTGAGATTCCGGAACCGACAGTAAAGTCTGGATGAGAGAAGGATGATACGATATTTACAGGATTATCAGAATGATATGATTGCCCCGTTGCCCTTTGGGTGGCGGGGTTTTTGCTTGCTATGTGAATATTGTATGGTTCAAAATTAAGAAGTTTCTTCCTTTAGAATATAATTCGGTTTAAAGGAGAAAGAAAGATGAGTACAAAAGTAATGACAAGACAAAATGAAAAGAACAGAAACAAAATCAGGACAATGGCACAGATTGGTATGTTATCGGCAATCGCAACAGTATTGATGTTGTTCGAAATTCCGCTTCCGTTCGCTCCGTCCTTCTATGAGATAGATTTCAGCGAAGTACCGATTCTGATCGGAAGTTTTGCAATGGGACCACTCGCCGGAGCGGCAATAGAACTTATCAAGATCTTACTGAATTTTGCAATCAACGGAACTATGACAGCGGGAGTCGGAGAAATTGCAAACTTCCTGATTGGCTGTTCACTGGTTGTGCCGGCCGCATTGATCTACCATAAGAAACATACCAGAATCGGAGCAGTAGCCGGAATGGCAGCGGGAACCGTATTCATGACAGTAGTCGGATGTTTCCTGAATGCCTTCGTATTACTACCGGCATATGCCAAAGCATTCGGTATGCCGATCGACGGCCTGGTTGGAATGGGAACTGCCGTAAACAAACATATCACAGACCTTAAGACTTTCGTGATACTGGCAGTCGGACCATTCAATCTGCTGAAAGGTATACTGGTATCTTTGATCGTGTTTCTGGTTTATAAAAAAATCAGTCCGATATTGAAGATGAATGCGTAGGGGTGTTTCATTTATTATGGTGGCTTACCCCGGGCCTGAAAAAAGTATAGCAGGGATTGCTGTGCTGATTCGATCATGGGGAACATCTAAAGCAAAAAAATCGACCTAAAAGCAGTCCTGGAAAAATCAAAACTCGACATTCGTCTCAGACAATGATTTTTCCAGGACTAACGGCCAATTTTATTACTCAAGAGTTACTAACCATGACCTCATATGCACAGAAATCACTC
>ERZ773239.650-NODE-650-length-33580-cov-7.365041_pt1 | contig 33580 bp, 36 predicted proteins | sample MGYA00580521_ERZ773239 | MGnify/ENA primary metagenome ERZ773239 (study PRJEB29015, sample SAMEA2737801) | human gut metagenome | biome: human gut; feature: human-associated habitat; material: faeces | place: China | collected 2012 ... | reverse complement strand
ATTAATTAAACTACAAAAGGATTTGTCAAGAAAACAAAAGGGAAGTAACAATAGATACAAAGCAAGATTGAAGGTTGCTAAATTACATGAGAAGATAACTAATCAACGTAAAGATTTTTTACACAAATTATCTACTAAGCTAATAAGAGAAAACCAATCTATAGCTATAGAAGATTTGAAAGTAAAAAATATGCTTAAAAATAATAAATTATCAAAAGTGATTAGCGAAGTAGCATGGAGTGAATTTAGAACAATGTTAGAATACAAGGCTGATTGGTATGGAAGAAATATTGTAGTTGCTCCAACTAATTATGCAAGTAGTCAATTATGTTCAGAATGTGGTTATAAGAATATTGATGTAAAAAACTTAGCATTGAGAGAGTGGACTTGTCCAGAATGTGGTACAAAACACGATAGAGATGTAAATGCAAGTAAAAACTTAGAAAAATTGATAGCATAGGCTATTAGTAATAATGAGGTTGGAATGACCTTGTAAGCTTGGGTAAACTCGTTCTACTAGGAATATTGACCAAGAAGCTCCCACTTCCATAAGTGGAGAGTAGTTCACTGTATTGTATTAATTATTGGGGAGGAAGTTTAGATGAAATATGCTAAGATTAGAAAGTTAGATGTAACAAATGGTCCTGGAGTACGCACAACACTTTTTGTAAGTGGATGTACACATAACTGTGAAGGGTGTTTTAATAAAGAGCAACAAGATTTTAATTATGGAAATGAATTTACTAAAGAAATAGAAGATGAATTTATAGAATTAACTAAAAGTAGGCAGATAAAAGGTGTAAATATATTAGGTGGAGAGCCAATGCAACAAATTATGGATGATTCTTTATTAAATCTTTTAAAAAGAATAAAAGCAGAGACAAATAAACCAATATGGTTATGGTCAGGATATAAGTTTGAAGAAATAATAACAAATCCTAAAAGATTAGAATTGTTAAAAGAAGTTGATATATTAATAGATGGAAAATTTGAATTAGATAAAAGAGATATAATGCTTAAATATAGGGGATCAGCCAATCAAAGGGTTATAGATGTAAAAAAGTCATTAGAAGAAGGAAAGATAATTGAAATACTTTAAAAGTAATGTATAAAAATTAATTATACTAATGAGTAGTAAAAAATATGAAGAAAGGAGTTATAATAAATGAAAAAAATAAAAAGATATATAGGGGTAATAGCTTTAATTATTACTATATCCTTAATGTTAATTGGTTGTGGTCAAGTAAAAATAAATAGTGAAGTTTCTATTAATATTGATGGAACTAGTAGTACTAGGTTGAAAATATATTATGATGATACTATAAATAAATTAGTAGATAATGATTTATTATCAAAGGTTATTAGTGAAATTAATAATAGTATTCCAAGTGAAGTTCATTTTGGAGATATAGTTAAATCAAAAGAAGAAAACTTAAATGTAGAAGAAGTTGAAATAAAAACTGATAAAGTTAAAATAGATGAAATAGACAATTTAAGTAATGATTATTTTACTGTAAAAGAAGTAAAAAATAAAGGCTTTATTACCAATAAATATATTATAACAATTAAATTAAAACATAGTGTAAATGATATTATTAGCAATTATATAAATAGCAGTATAAATAATAATATTGGTTTAAATTTGGGAAATTTAATAAATAAAAATATGGCTAACTTAATAGGGAATATTCCAGTAAATTTATCAATATCTATGCCAGTTAAAATAACAGATACAAATTCCAATGAAATAGTTAATGGTAAGATAATAAAATATTCATATACAATAAATGATTTAAACGAAAATAATAGCATAGTTATGGGATTTAATGTTCCTAATATACAAAATATTATTTTTATAATAGTGATAATTGTTATAGCAATTTTTGTATTATTAATTTATAGTAAGAAAAGAAAAAGAGAAAAGTAACTATATATTGATTTAAGTAAATTTGAAATGTTGGTATAATTATTAATATTAATGATTAAAAGAAGATTTAGTATTATAATAAAAGGGTTAAGGAGTATTACTTCCTTAACTTTTTTATTAAAAGTATGTCGTAGTATATAAAGTCATAGCAAAGAAATGTGGTGATTAGGTGTTAGCTCTTATAGGGATAAGGAAAAATGTAAATATTGAAATTAGGGAAATGTTTTCTTTAGGATTTAATAAACAAAAAAAGACTTTAGAAAGCTTAAAAGATATATATGAAGAAGTAGTAATTATAAGTACCTGCAATAGAACTGAAATTTATATATCAGGATGTTTAGGTGAAAAAGAGGATGTATTAAGAATATTTGAAATTTTAGAATGGGATTTATCACTTGCTGAACATATATTTTATTTGAAAGATTCAGAAGTAGCAAAACATTTAATGGAAGTAGTATGTGGGTTTCATTCAAAGATTTTAGGTGAGGATCAAATTTTAGGGCAGGTAAAGGATGCCTATGAGTTAAGTTTAGAGCATAAGGCTTTAAAGCAAAAGCTTTTAAAATTATTTGAAGAGGCAATAGCATGTGGTAAAAGATTTAGGTCAGAAAGTGAGCTATATAGAATACCAGTATCATCATCATCTATTGCTGTTAGCAAAGTAATTAGTTTTGGTTCAAAAAGTTTAATGGTATTAGGATATGGAACTATAGGAAACTTAGTGGTTAAATATGCATTGTCATCTAAGTTAGAAAAATTATATATAGTTGTTAGAAATAAAGAAAAGGTTAATGATATAAAGGATAGTAGGGTTACAGTATTGGATTTTAATGAATATAAAAATTTTATAAATGAAGTAGATTCAATTATTAGTTGCACTTCATCACCACATATTGTAATTCAAAAAAATTATATTAATTATTATGGAAATGATATATTGTTAATTGACTTAGCACTTCCAAGGGATATTGATGAACAGACAAGTAAAATTTCAAGAGTAACACTGTTAGATATTGATGAAATAAGTAAATTAGATTTAGGTAATAAAAATTTAAGAAAATTAGAAATGAATAAACATAAATACATAGTTAATGAATATTTAAATGATTTTATAAATTGGATGAAACTTAGAGAAATTACATATTATATAAAAAAAATTAGAAATACAGAAGAAGTTATTATTAAAGAACGAAGTAAATCATTTGAACATAAGTGTAAAAATAAAGAAGATATAATGTTGGCAAATAAATTAATAAAAAGTACAGCTGATTATTATGTAAATAAGGCAATTTCAGTATTAAAAGAAGAAAAGTTAAAAGGGCGTGAGGAAGAATGTCTAGAGATATTACAAAAGATATTTATGGAGACTTAAACTATGCGCCTATAACACTATTTGGAAATAAGCTTAATGTTGGTATTATAGGTGCTGGAAGAGGTGCATTAATAAAAACAAGAAATTTTTATAATAAGGGAAGTAATATTGAAGTATTAGCATTAGAATTTTTAGATGATTTTTATGAGCTTGATACAAATCGCGTAAAGCTTATAAAAGGGTGTTATAAAACGCAATTTATAAAAAATAAACATATTATAATAATTGCTGTTAGTGAAAGTGAATTAATAAATAAGATAAAATTAGATTGTGAAAATCACCATAAAATTTATATTAATTCTGCCAAATTCAATGAAGGAATGGGGGTAATACCTGTAAGTAGGGAAAGTAAATATATTTCAGCTGCAATAAATACAAAGGTAGGAAACCCAAGGGGAGCTGTGTTAGTAGCAAATTTAATAACAGAGTATATTTTTGAATTAGATGAATTTATTAAATTAAGTGGTGAAATACGAAATAATTTAAAGTTTGAAGAAAAAACAAAAGATAGCTTATTAAAATTTATTAATAGTAAAGATTTTAAGTTCTTTTATGATAAAAATAAGATAATAAATGTGCTTAAATTATTTTATGATGATAATATAGTTAATAAAATAAGCTCCTTAAGAAAGGAAGAGTAATAAATATGGAATTAATTTTAGCTACAAGAAAAAGTGCTTTAGCTCAAACTCAAACTCAAAGGGTAATGAAGTTATTAAAAGAAAAAAGTGGTGTTGATAGCAAAAAGTTTTTAGTAGTAACTGAAGGAGATAAGAGGCTTGATGTATCATTAAATAAAATAGGTGGAAAGGGATTATTTACAAAGGAGATAGAAATTGCTTTATTAGAAAATAAAGCACATGCAGCAATTCATTCAATGAAGGATGTTCCATATGAAATGGGAAAACATTTTGAATTAATAGCAATGCCTGAAAGAGAAGATGTTAGAGATGTCTTAGTTTGTAGAAATGGATTAAGGCTTGAAGAGTTAAAAAAAGGAGCTATTATTGGTACAAGTAGCATAAGAAGAGCTGCACAGATAAAAAATATAAGAAATGATTTAAATATAGTTCCTATAAGAGGAAATGTTGGAACAAGATTAGAAAAAATGAAAAATGAAAATATGGATGGAATTATCTTAGCTGCCGCTGGATTAAAAAGATTAGGAATGGAAGATATAATCACAGAGTATTTAAATCCAGAAATATTTGTTCCAGCTGTTTCACAAGGAGCACTTGGAATTGAGTGCTTAAAAAATGGAGAATATAACGACTATTTTAAATCTTTAGACAATAAAGATGTAAGGGTTACAGTTGAAGCTGAAAGAAGCTTTATGAGGGAATTAAATGGAGGATGTCATAGTTTAATAGGTGCATATGCAACTCTTGAAGGAAATGATTTATACATTATTGGAACATATGAAGTTAATGGTGTAATAGTTAAAAAAGATATCTTAGGAAATAAGGAAGATAATATTGAATTAGGAAAAAAATTAGCTCAAAAAATATTAATGGGATAATAAAAACAAAAGAAGGTAGGAATTAAATATGAATGGAAAAGCATATATTATAGGAACTGGACCAGGAGATGAAGAATTATTAACAGTAAAAGCTATAAAAGTATTAAATAGATGTACAGCAGTACTTTATGATAGATTAGTTTCTAATAATATTTTAAATTACTTAAATGATGATTGTTTAATATATTATTGTGGAAAAGAACCAGGTGCTCATTACAAAACACAAGAAGAAATAAATGAAATGATAGTTAAACTTGTTAAAGAAGGACATATAGTTGGTAGAGTTAAGGGAGGAGACCCATATGTTTTTGGAAGAGGGGGAGAGGAAGTTATTGCCCTTGAAAAGGAAAAACTAAAGTTTGAGGTTATTCCAGGGATTACATCACCAATAGCAGTATTAAATTATGCTGGTATACCAGTAACTCATAGAGGAATTGCACAAAGCTTTCATATTGTAACTGGAATGACTGGGACAAATGAAAAAATTAATTGGAAGGCTTTAGCTCAAGAAAAAGGAACATTAGTATTTATGATGGGCCTTGAAAATATAGAAAGAATAGTAGCAAATTTAATTGATAATAAAAAGCATGTAAAAACTCCTGCTGCTGTAGTAATGAGAGGAACATCTTCTAAGCAAAGAAAGGTAATAGGGAATTTGGAAAATATTATCCAAAAAGTAAGAGAAGCTAATTTAAAATCACCATGTATAATTGTTATAGGTGATGTTGTAAATTTAAATAAAGAATTATCATGGTATGAGGAAAAACCTTTGTTTGGTACTAATATTTGCATAACAAGGTCAAGAGAACAAAGTTCTGAATTGAAAAGTTCATTAAGAGATTTAGGGGCTGAAGTAACAGAAATTAATTCTATTAAAATTAAATCAACAAAGGAAAATTTAAAAGAATATTTAAATAAAATACCAGAGTATGATCATATAATTTTAACATCAGTAAACGGTGTAAATAATTTCTTTGATTTTTTAATTGAAACAGGATATGATGTTAGAAATATAAAAGCTAAATTTTCAGTTGTAGGAAAGGCAACTAAAAATGCATTAATAAGCAAGGGAATTCAACCATTTATTATGGCAAGAGAATTTGTAGGCGAAGGATTATTTAAAGCATTATCACCATATTTATCATCAGGGGAAAAGGTACTTTTACCTTGTTCATCAAGTAGCAGAACTTATTTATATGATGAAATAAGCTCATTAGGATTACATGTAGATAGAGTTCATACTTATGATACTGTTTGTGGAAGTGTAAAAAATAAGAAAGTGTTTGACGAAGTAGATTATGTATTATTTACAAGTCCTAGTACTGTAAATAATATGATTGATATGTTAGGGATTGAAGCTATAAGAAAAAAGAAACTTATTGCAATAGGACCGCAAACAGCAAAAGCGATTAAGGATAGAAATATGGAGTGTTTTATATGTAAAAAGCATTCTCAACAAGGATTCCTTAGTGAAATAGTGGAGTTTAAGGAGAGATTAGAAAATGTTTAGAAGAGGAAGAAGATTAAGAACAAATTCTGTAATAAGAAGTTTAGTAAGAGAAAATTCTTTAAGTACAGAGGACTTTATTTACCCTGTATTTATAGTTGAAGGTAATAATATAAAAAGAGAAATAAGGTCTTTAAAAGGGAATTATCATTGGTCTGTTGATAAATTAGAAGAATTGGTTAAGGAATTAAATGAAGCTAAAGTTAAGTCAGTAATTTTATTTGGAATTCCAGAACATAAGGATTGTGTTGGAAGTGAAGCTTATAATGATGATGGAATAGTTCAAAAAGCAATTAGAAAATTAAAGGAACTAGATAGTAATTTATACATTATAACTGATGTTTGTATGTGTGAATATACTAATCATGGCCATTGTGGAATATTAAGTAATAACAATGTTGATAATGATAAAACATTAGTATATTTAGGTGAAATTGCTTTATCACATGTAAAAGCAGGAGCAGATATGGTGGCTCCTTCAGATATGATGGATGGAAGAATAGGATATATAAGAGAAGTCTTAGATAAAAATGGATTTGAAAATATACCTATAATGAGTTATGCAGCTAAATATTCATCAGCATTTTATGGGCCTTTTAGAGAAGCAGCAGGTTCTGCACCGAGTTTTGGAAATAGAAAGGGATATCAAATGGATCCAGCAAATTCTAGAGAAGCAATAGCTGAAATAGAGGCAGATTTAAATGAAGGTGCAGATATAATAATGGTTAAACCAGCAATGTCATACTTGGATATAGTAAAGGAAGCTAGAGAAAAAATTAATGCACCTATATGTGTTTATAATGTTAGTGGTGAATATGCAATGGTTAAAAATGCAGGAGAAGTAGGATTAATTAATGAAAAGTTAGTTGCATTAGAAATGCTTTTATCAATGAAGAGAGCTGGTGCAAAGATGATAATCACTTATTATGCTTTAGAGGCAGCTAAATGGCTTAAGGAGGATGAAATATAATGTCTAATAGAGAAATATTTGAAGAATCAAAAAAATATATGCCAGGGGGAGTTAATTCTCCAGTAAGAGCATATAGAGATATGGGAATAGATCCTCCAGTAATGAAAAGTGGAAAAGGTGTAATATTAACAGATGAAGATGGAAAAGAATATATAGATTTTGTTCTTGCGTGGGGACCTATGATTTTAGGTCATTCTAATGAAGAGGTAGTAACTGCAATTAAAGAAATATCTGAAAGGGCAATTGCTTTTGGTACACCAACAGATTTAGAACTTAAAATGAGTAAATTTATATGTGAAGAAATGGATAATGTTGATATGGTTAGGTTTGTAAACTCTGGTACAGAAGCTACTATGAGTGCTATAAAGCTAGCTAGGGGATATACAGGGAAAAATAAAATAATTAAATTTGCTGGATGTTATCATGGTCATTTTGATGGCTTTTTAGTTGAGGCTGGTTCAGGAGTATTAACAGAAGGAATAGCTGGATGTTTAGGTATACCAAATGATAGTATTAAAAATACATTAGTTGGTGTATATAATGATATGGAACAAGTTAGATCTTTATTTGAAGCATATGGAGATGATGTTGCAGCTGTAATTATTGAGCCTGTTGCAGGAAATATGGGAGTTGTTAAAGCTGAAAATGAGTTTATGGAAACATTAAGAGTATTATGTGATGAATATGGTTCATTATTAATATTTGATGAGGTTATGAGTGGATTTAGAGTTGCATATAAAGGAGCTCAAAGTTTATTTAACGTTAAACCAGATTTAATTACTTATGCAAAAATAATAGGGGGAGGACTTCCTTGTGGTCTTTATGGTGGAAGACGTGACATAATGGAAAAACTATCTCCTGTTGGTGGAGTATATCAAGCAGGAACAATGTCAGGTAATCCAGTAGTTATGGCAGCTGGAATGGCAACTTTAAATATATTAAAAGCAAATCAAGATATTTATGAGCATATAAATAAATTAGGTGGAAAACTTCAAAATGGAATTGAAGAAATTGCAAGAGAAAAAAATGTTAAATTAACAGTTAATAGAGTTGGAGGAATGATGACAGTATTCTTTACTGACAGAAATCCAGTAAGAAGTTATGATGATGCAAAAAGCTGTGATTTAGAAATGTTTAAAAAATATTTCTTACACATGAACAAAAATGGGTTTAATATTCCACAATCACAATTTGAATCAATGTTCCTAAGTGCAGTTCATACTGAAGAACATATAGATAAATTCTTAGAAATATTTAAAAGATTTCAACCATAATGTAAGTAAATAGTTAGTAGTCTTTAGATAGTTAAGAGTTAATAGTTGAGGAGGAAACTCCTTATGGAGTTTCAAAAAAATATTATAAATTCAGACTAAGCAGAATTTATTCATTAACTATAACTATTAAACTAAAAAAAGGTGGGGGATTTTATGAGTAAAGCAATAGTTTTAGTTGCATTTGGAAGTGCGAATTTAGATGGAATTAAACAAAGTATAGGATTATTAGAGCAGGATTTAAATGAATATTTTGCTGGAGAGTATACAGTACTTAAGGCATTTACATCAAATAAAATAATTGAGCTTTTAAAAGAAAGACATGATTATGTTATTCCTCATTTAAGTAAGGCATTATTTAACTTAGTTAACCAAGGGTATGAGGAAGTTATAATACAGCCATTACACATAATGAGTACTAGTGATATAAAACGTATCGAAGAAGTAGTTGATGAATATAAATATTCTATGAAGAGAATAGTGATTTGTAATACTTTATTTTCTGATGAAGAAGAAGTTCTAATAAAAGAAAGTAATGAAATAGCAAATATAATTTGGGATGATTCAGAGAAAAATGATATATTGTTAGTTGGACATGGATCTAAGAAAAACTCAAATAAAATATATGATGTTATTACAGAAACTGTGAGAAATAAGTCTAATAAAAAAGTTTATTTAGCAACTTTAGAGGGTGAAAAAACTTTAGATTTGGCAATTGAAGAAATATTAAAAGATGACACTAAAAAATTAACTTTAAAGTCTTTATTTATAATTCCAGGAAAGCATGTAATTGATGACATATTAAATAGTAATGATTCGTGGAGCGAAAAAATAAAATCTAAGGGTATAGAAATAACTATTGGTAAAAAGTCATTGTTACAATATGAAAAAATAAGAGAAATGTATATTACAAAAATAAATAACGTTATTAGAAATATTAAATAAAAATAATGAGCTCTAGATAAAGTATGTTAATTTATCTAGAGCTTTTCTTATAAATAAAGTTAAAAATGTTGACAAATATAATGGGAATTTAGTAATATAACTAAAGAAAAAAATGAAAAAAAATATCAATTGAAATAAAAAATCAATTAAACCAAAAGAAGAGGAGCATACAAAATGAAGAAAAGTAAAATTATAAAAAAGCTAATTGTTATGGGACTTTTAGTTGGAACAATAGCATCTATTGGATGTGGGAATGTTACCACAAAAACAGAAAAGAATAATGGAAATGATGAAATTGTAATAAATCATGAATTAGGAACTACTATTTTAGAAGAAACACCAGAAAATATAGCAGTATTAGAATTGTCATTTTTAGATTCATTATATAACTTAGATATAGATCCAATAGCAATTGCGGATGATAATGATCCAAAAAAAGTAAGTGATGTTACTGAAGGTGAATTAGTAGATTATACTTCAGTAGGAAAGCGTATGGAACCTAGTTTAGAAGAACTAAGTATGATGGATTTAGATTTAATAATTGCAGATGTAAGCAGACATAGTGAAATATATGAAGATTTAAATAAAATAGCACCAACCATAGTATTAAAAAGTATAGACTCAAGTTATGAAGAGTATAAAGAAAATTTTAAAACTATAGCAAAGGCTGTTGGTAAAGAAAATGAGGCGACTGAAAAAGTAGAAGAAATAAAAGAGTTTTTATCAGAAGTAAGTAAATTGTCACAAGAAGTTGTTGAAGGAAAAACAGTATTAACAGTGTCACCTAAAAATGATGCCTATACAGCACATACTTCTAGTTCGTTTGTTGGTCAAGTTTTAGAAAAAGCAGGATTTGTAAATGCAGTACAATCAGAAGAATTTGAACAATCACTTTCATTAGAGCAATTAGTAGAAATTAATCCAGATATTATTATATATATGAGAGATGATAAAGATAAGACAATATATAGCCAATGGAAAGATACAGAATTATATAATTCATTAGATGCGGTTAAAAATGATCAAGTATTTACTACTGTGGCAAGAGGTCCTTGGACTCAATATAGAGGATTTATATCAGTTAAGACAATAGTAAATGAAGTTGAGGGTTGGTTATTAAACAAATAGATAATAGATAGTTAAGGAAGTGAGGCATGTGGAAAGACTAGAAAAAAATAAGCTTTCGATATTTATTGGAGTAGGTGTAACTTTATTAATAACCCTCCTGTTAATAGATATGTTGGTTGGAATGAGTGATGTGGGACTAAAAGATATACTGAAAACTTTTATAAGTTTTGATGGAAGTAAGGAAGCTTTAATAATTAAAACAATAAGATTTCCACGTGGATTACTTTGTATTTTAGTTGGTGCATCAATGGCTCTAGCAGGACTTTTTATACAAAATATAACAAGGAATCCAATTGCATCTCCTAAGGTATTGGGAGTAAATGCTGGAGCAACATTAGCAGTAGTAATTATTATGGTATTTTTCCCAGAGGATAAATATAATATAAGGATTTTAGTGGCATTTTTAGGGGCTGGAGTAATTAGTATAGCAGTACAGTTAATAGGTAGAGTAAGAAATTTATCGCCTCTTAAAATAACACTTGTTGGGATAACAATTCAAATGTTTTTAGCTTCAGTAACTAAAGCAATAATGTTGTTTAATGATAGTAAAACATCAGAGTTAGTATTTTGGATGGTAGGGGCAGTACATCAGGCTCAATTTACACATGTTATTGCCATATTACCTTGGTTTGTGATAGCAATAATTTTAGGGCTAATAATATCAAAGTCTATGGATGTATTAAAAATGGGGGATAGAATAGCAATTAGCCTGGGAGAGAATATTAATAGAACTAAGTTTATAGGTTTATTGGTTGTGATTATTTTAGCAGGATCATCTGTGGCTGTAGCAGGACCAATATCCTTTTTAGGATTAATTACACCACATATAGTAAGTAAAATGAAGGTAAATAATTTTAGAGGTAGTTTTATTTTATGTGGAATATATGGAGCAAATTTATTACTATTATCAGATATAGTTTCTAAGTTAATAAAATATCCGTATGAATCACCGGTTGGCATAGTTACTTCATTTTTAGGGGCTGTATTTTATATATTTATTGCAAGTAGAGAAATTAAGAGGGGTGGAGCTGTTGAAAAATAAAAATAATATTATAATGATAACAGCAACAACTTTGATTATTGCTATATCTATTATAAGTTTAGCGTTTGGAAGTAAAATATTAAATATTATTGAATTAAAAGAAGCATTATTTAATAGTGAAACTTCAAAATATGGATTTATAGTTTATGAGTATAGAATTCCAAGAATACTAATTTCAGTAATGGCAGGAGTAGCTTTATCAATTGCAGGGGCTATATTTCAAGGAGTACTTAGAAATCCTTTGGCATCCACAGATATACTTGGTATTGGAAAAGGAGCTGGATTTTTTGCTTGTATTGTATTAACAATACCAATAGGTAAATATATATCGTTGCCTTTTGCTGCTATATTAGGTGGATTATTAGTAGGGGTAATATTGTATTTATTAACTAAAAGGGTTGCTTTTAAAGGTACAAATATAATAATAATGGGTGTTGCAATTAGTGCATTATTTGATGCTGGAATACAATACTTAAATATAAATAGTAAAGGCAATATTCAAACAGTTCTTTTATGGCTTACAGGAAGTGTATGGGGAAGAGGCTGGGATGAAGTTAAAATACTAATGCCATTTATAATAATATTTATACCATTAGCTATTTTTATGTCAGATAAAATAGATATTTTATCATTAGGAGATAATGTTGCAACTAATTTAGGAGAAAAAGTTAATGAGTTGAAATTATTTTTGTTATTTATAGCAATAGTACTTACTGCTAGCACTGTAAGCGTAGTAGGAACTATAGGTTTTGTAGGATTAATTTCTCCACATATTGCAAAGAATTTAGTTGGATATAAGCATAAGTTAGTAATACCTTTAAGTGGAATTATAGGTGGAATAATATTAGTTACTGCTGATTTAATAGGAAGAACAATGTTTGCACCTGTAGAAGTTCCTATAGGAATAGTTACATCAATAGTTGGAGCACCTTATTTTTTATATTTATTGATAAGAAGAAAAGCAATTAAGTAATTATATAAGGCCTAGATAAAAGAAAGAATATATAAGTTGAAAGTTATTAATGATAATAAAAAGGAAGTGTAATCTTACTATGAGTTTAGATATTAAGAATCTAAAATTAGGATATGAAGAAAAGATAATTATAAATGATATTACTATATCTATACCAAAAGGTAAAATCACTATGCTTATTGGAGCTAATGGATGTGGTAAATCAACTTTATTACATGGAATGAGTAGGCTACTTAAGCCTATAAGTGGAGAGGTTAGTTTAAATGGTGTATCGGTACATGAATATAAACCTAAAGAATTTGCTAAAAAGTTAGCAATATTAGCACAAGGGCCTATTGCACCAGAAGGAATAACTGTAAGAGAGCTTTGTTATTTTGGAAGAAATCCCTATAAAACAATCTTTGGAAGTAGAACAGTTGAAGATGATGATATGGTGGATTGGGCAATAGAGGCTACTGGGATGAAGGAATTTGAAGGAAGAATGTTGGATTCTTTATCTGGAGGACAAAGACAACGTGCTTGGATTGCTATGGCACTTACACAAGGGACAGATATACTTTTGCTAGATGAACCAACTACTTATTTAGATTTATCACATCAAATTGAAGTTTTAGAATTGCTTAAAGAATTAAATAGAAAGTTTGGTAAAACTATAGTAATTGTACATCATGAATTAAATCAAGCAGCTAAGTATGGCGATAATTTAATATGTATGAAAAGTGGTAAGGTGTACTCTACTGGAACTGTAGATAATGTGTTTAATGAAAAAATGTTAAAAGAGGTTTTTGGAGTAAATGCAATAATTATTGATGATCCAATAAGTAATAGACCTATGTGCATACCAATGTAGTATTTAAAATTATATAAGAGTTACTAAGAGGTTTTTAGTGTTGCATTAAAGAAATAGATTACTATTGCTTTTAAAGTAAAAGTGAGTATTAACGAAATTTTTTCGATAATACTCACTTTTTATTCATATATTTTAAAAATGGAACACTTATTATTTATACAATATATAATAAATTAGTCTAACCTATTAACAATTTTAATAAGGGTTTCAAGTTTTTCTGTTGAAGTTATTCTTTCATTACATTCATCACTATTTAAACATATATAAAATCCTAAAGACTTATAATCATCTTGATTTTTAGGTTTACAAATTGGAGAAACAAAACCTACTTCAGCACTATTTCCAATATGATTACAAAGAGTACATATGTTGCTACTATTAGGCTTTGATTCAGTAAGTCTGCAAGACATTCCTAATAGATTTCCATTCAAATTATAAGTAATAAGAAGTTTTTTTGTTGCTTCATCAATCCAACCTAAATATACAAGCTTTTTATCTTTAATATCTAAGTTAGGAATTTTAAGTTTCTTTTCCTTTTTGAATATTTTAACAAGTTGATTTTTTGTTATGTTTTCCATGCCAAAAACATATATGTTTAAATCATTTAAATATATATCTATATGGAGAGGAGTTGTTATTTTTGAAATATTAAGTATTTCTTTTTCGCCTTCAGATAATTTATCAAAGCAAGATAAGATTTTATCTTGAGCAATTAATTTACTAACATTTATTATATTAGGATCTGAGCAGTTTATAAAAGTATTATTTAAATCAAATAGGCATCTTTTTATATAATTAAATTGTTGTTTTTTTATAAAGGATTTCATTAATATTCACCTCATTTATAAGTATTATAATATTTTAAGTATTTACAAATAAAAATGTGAATATTAATAAATTGAATTAATATTCACATAAATTTTAACGTAACCATCATGTTAATAATTGTAATTAACAATAAGTAGAATATCATATTTGAACTAAAGTATTCAAACTAATAAATATATCTGTAATGATTATGAGCATATTTGTTTTTGATTAAAAATTATTTTTCGAATGCTTTTTTCTGATAAAAAATATTCCTTAGATAATTCACTTATAGATAAGCCTTTGATATATTTTTCATATATTTCAATATTTCTTTCCTTAAGTATATTTTTTATACCACTTTTTTCACCCCAAGATTTTTTATTATCATTTTTTCTAGGGATATAAAGGTATTCTCCATCTACATAATTTTGAATTATTTCAATAATTTCTTGTGGTAACACATCTATAGCTTTAACATATTTCATATCTTTACTCCTTATTTTAAAAAATAAAATTAAAGGCAAAGAATATTAAAAAATTCATGTGTTACAGAACCTAAGATTATTCAGCTAAATTATTAACTGATTAGGCTCCAAACAAAGCTTAGCTGAATTTTTATATAGTCTTTGCAAGGAGCAAGTTGATTTAAAAATGAATTTAAAATCCATTAAGATCACCTCCTAAATATATTTTAATCTATGTTTAATTTTTTTCAAAAATAATTTATATTATAATTTATCAAAGTAAGTTTATTTATTAATAAAATAATTATAAAAGTAAATTACAATTAATTTTAATTTACTATAATTTTAGTTAAGTGTTAATTTTAATATTAAAATGAATTGATTATAACAAAAAGTAAAATTTTTGTTGTTAATTTGCGATAAAGTGATATTTTCAATTGAAAAAGAGTTTAAAAAGTTGTATCATATATAATTGTGATAAAATTTAAGGAGAATGAGGTGAGGAAATGTATAGAAAAGAAATTGATAATTTAGTGCATTCAGCAGAAGTTAAAATTGGCTTATTTAATAAGAGTGTACCTAAATATTTAACATCTGCATTCCTAGGAAGCTTTTTTGTAAGTTTAGGAATAATGTTAATTTATTCAATTGGTGGAATAATGCATCATGCAGGAGCTGAAACTTATAAAATACTAATGGGAGCATGCTTTGGAGTTGCTTTAAGTTTAGTATTTATGTGTGGTGGAGATTTATTTACAAGTAATGCAATGATAATGACTATTGGTGCATTAGAAAAGAAAGTATCATGGTTAGATGCACTTAAAATTTGGGTTGCAGTTTGGATTGGTAACTTATTAGGTGGTGTTGTAGGAGCATTACTATATGTTAATGCTGGAGTTGCAAGTGGTAAGAGTGAATACATTGGAGAATTTATAGTAAATAATGTAGCAACTAAAATGAATACACCAGGAATGGAATTATTTTTAAGAGGATTATTATGTAACGTTTTAGTTTGTCTTGCAACATGGATGTGCTATAAGCTTAAAGAAGAAACTTCAAAGTTAATAATGATTTGGTGGTGTTTATTTACATTTATAACTGCTGGATTTGAACATAGTGTAGCTAATATGAGTTTTTTAACTATGGGATTATTATTACCTCATGGTGCTGATGTTAGTATTATGGGAATGGCTCATAACTTACTTTGGGTTTCATTAGGTAACTTTGTAGGTGGAGTATTATTTGTAGGTTTACCTTATTACTTTATAACAAAAGAAAAATAAAAATTTATTTGTATAAAAATGACAGGTATTAAAGTAGCTGTCATTTTTATATTGAAAATAAGTTTAGATAATTCAAAATTAATATATGGTATTGACAAACAATAATTATTAAATAATAATAAAGATGAAGATAAATTATTATAATTAACGGAGGATGAAAAAATGAAAGCATTTGTTGATGAAAATGTATGTATTAGTTGTGGATTATGTGAAGGAGTATGTTCAGATGTATTTTCACTAGACACAGGTGTTGCAGTTGCAACTGAAGAAGTTTCAGCTGAAAATGAAGATTTAGTAAGAGAAGCTTGCGATGGATGTCCAGTAGAAGCTATTTCAATAGAAGAATAATATATAATTAAAATGCAAGGAGAAATAAGGCTATGTCAAAAGTATGTCTATGTAGAGGAATAACTGAAGAGCAAATTGTTGAAGCTATAAAAAATGGAGCATCTTCTTTTGAAGAAGTTAAGGAAGAAACTGGTGCTGGAGCCGGTGGATGTCGTGGCGGAAGATGCAAATGTAATATAGAATTATTAATTGAAAATAATAAATAATTAAGAGATGGACAAATTCTATTAGAAGGTGTCCATCTTTTATATAAATTATTCAACTGTATAAATCCATCCTTCAGGTGCTTCAAGATCACCAAATTGAATTCCACATAATATTCTATAAAGTTCTTTAGTTATAGGTCCTACCTCTGTTTCACTATAAAATACATGAAGTTTACCTTTATATTCTATTCCACCAATTGGAGTGATAACAGCAGCTGTTCCACAAGCAGCAGCTTCTTTAAATTGATCAAGATAATCTATAGGAATTTCCCTTTCATATATAGGCATATGAAGGTACTTTTCTGAAATTTCCATTAATGAATATTTTGTGATACTAGGTAGCACAGAAGGTGATAGTGGTGTAACAAATTCATTATTTTTAGTTATACCAAAGAAATTAGCAGCACCAACTTCTTCTATATTAGTTCTAGTTGCAGGATCAAGGTAAATACAATCAGCAAAGCCTCTATCAGCAGCTATTTTATGTGGTTGCATTGAAGCAGCATAGTTACCTCCAACCTTTTGACCGCCAGTACCATGAGGTGCAGCTCTATCATAATCAGCAACTGTAAAATTACAAGGAGTAAGTCCATCTTTAAAATAAGCACCTACAGGTACGCAAAATATACTAAATATATACTCAGGTGCAGGTTTAACACCAATATTATCTCCAACACCAATTACAAATGGTCTTATATATAATGTACCACCAGTTCCATATGGAGGAACATAAGCTTCATTAGCTTTAACTACTTGAATACAAGCATCTATAAATTTTTCTTCAGAAATTTCAGGCATTAATAATTTTCTAAGGCTTGAATTAAGTCTTTGAGCATTTTTATTAGGTCTAAAAAGTTGAATTTTACCATCCTTTGTTTTATAAGCTTTTAATCCTTCAAAGCATGCTTGACCATAATGAAGAGCACATGATGCTTCACTTATTTTAAGCATATTATCTTCAGTTAAGTGTCCATCATCCCATTTTCCGTCTTTCCAGTTAGAAATATAACGGAAGTCAGTTTTAATGTATTCAAACCCCAAGTTATTCCAATCGATATTTACTTTTTTAGTCATGTAAATCGCCCCTTTTTATTTAGTAATATTAAATAAATTAAATTGAAATAATTAATATATATCTTAATTATTAATTTTACCACTAATACAAAAAATCTTAAATAGATTATAGTGAAATTATGGGGAAATTATTAGTTTGTATAAAAAGTATAAATTTTGTGGTATAATATTTGTTGAAATAGTAAATAATAGTACTTTAAATTAACAGTATATAGGAGATTGGGTATGACAAAAGAAGTAATAAATACTAATAATGCACCAGAAGCAATAGGTCCATATTCACAAGGAGTTATAGTTGGAGATTTTGTTTATACATCTGGTCAAATCCCTTTAAATCCAGTAACAGGAGAATTGGTTACAGATATTAAATTAGCAACTAAGCAATCTATGGAAAATATAAAGGCAATTTTAGAAGAAGCAGGAACTTCATTAAACAACGTAGTAAAAACAAGTATATTTTTAAAGGATTTAAATGATTTTGAGGCTGTTAATGAGGTTTATGGAACTTATTTTATAGAAAATAAGCCAGCAAGAAGTTGTGTGCAAGTAGCTAAGCTACCTAAAGATGCAGTAATAGAAATAGAAGCAATAGCTGTGAAATAAAATATATAAAATAAATATAAATATTAAAAAAAGGTATTAAAAGCCTTTTTTATTTTTATTAATTATAGTAAATTATATAATTGAAGAATAGTATTATTGTATAAAATAATACTATTAATACAAAAGAGAAAATTCATTAAAGAAAGGAGTTTTTTATGAAAAAGAATAAGATAAAAGTTTTATCATTAGCTATTATTTCTTTATTTATTATGAGTTCATTTGTGGGATGTAATAATAAGAATAAATATGATACAACTATTAACTTTTTAAATTGGGGAGAAAATATTGCTGATGGATTAATTGAGGAGTTCCAAGAAAAGTATAATATTGGAGTTAATCAAATATTTGTTGATGACAATGAAGAAATGTATCAAGAACTTATATCAGGAAAAACTCAATATGATGTAGTTGTTCCAGGTGATTATTTAGTTGAAAGACTTATTGCAGAGGGTAGATTAGAAAAATTAGATAAGGATAATATACCAAATGCTTCTCAGCTTTCTGAAGATAATTTAAATAAACCATTTGATCCAGGCAATGTTTATTCATTACCTTATATGAATGGAACAATTGGAATAGTTTATAATACAGATATAATCAAAGAACCAGTTGATAGTTGGAAGGATATGTGGAACCCTGAATATAGAGATGAAATATTTGTGCTAGATTCACAAAGAGATGCTATTGGAATGGCATTAAAAATGTTGGGTTATCCTTTAAATAGTACAGATCCTGAACAATTAGAAAAGGCAAAAGATGCATTAATTGAACAAAAAGAACTAGGAACAATTTATGGTGCTGATAATGTTAAGGATTTAATGATTTCTGGAGAAAGAGCTATAGCAATGATATGGTCAGGTGAAGGATTAAATTTAGCTGATGAATATGATTATTTAAAATATATCGTTCCTAAGGAAGGAGCAAACTTCTGGATAGATTCTTTAGCAATACCAAAGGGAACAAAAAATAAAGAAGCAGCTGAAGTTTTTATTAATTATTTATGTGACAAAGATAGTGCATATAGAATAGCTGATGAAATAGGTTATACAACTCCAAATAAAGAAGCTAAAGAAGAACAAGATGATAGTGTTAAAAATAATCCAGGTGCATATATGCCAGCAGAGGTAATGGATAAATGTGAAGGATATAAGTATTTAACTCAAGACGAACTTGAATTATATGATAATATATGGATGCAAGTAAAAGGTTAAAAATAAAATAATAAACTTTAAAAGTTAGTGTTTCCTTGTTTAAAACACTAACTTTTTTTTATGAATTTAAGATATAATATAGATAAAGTAAGAATATAAATTATGTTATAAAATGTATATTAAGATTTAATAATGAAAATATACTAGTAAGGAGAGATTAAATGGTAACAATTAAAGCTGTTGCAAAGGAAGCAGGAGTATCAGTAGGAACAGTTTCTAATGTAATAAACAATATACAGGTTAAAGCAAGTACAAAAGAAAAAGTAGAAGCAGCAATTAAAAAATTAAATTATGAACCTAATGTATATGCAAGAGGATTTAAAATAAATAAAACTAACACTATAGCACTTATTTTACCTACAATATGGAACCCATTTTTTAGTGAACTAGCTTACAATATAGAAAAGAATATTAAAAAGTTAGGAATGAAAATGATACTTTGTAATTCAGATAAAGATAGTAAATCTGAAATAGAATATATATCTATGGCAAAACAAAATAAAATGGATGGAATAATAGCAATAACATATAGCGATATAGATAAGTATGTTTCTGAAAAAATTCCATTTGTAAGTATTGATAGATATTTTTCTAAAAATATAACATATGTATCAAGCAACAACTTTGAAGGGGGAAGGCTTGCAGCAGAAAAACTTAGTGAATTAGGTTGTGAAAAAATTGCATATATAGGAAGAGGTTCAAAAATAAATAATGCAACACGAAAAAGAAAAGATGGATTTATAAGTTATTGTGAAGAAAATGGTATAAATTATGAAATTTGTGAACTTTTAGGTTCTGCTGAGGAATTTAATAAGATATTAGATAAATTTATAATTGATAATTTTAAAGATGATATAAAGATACAAGGTATTTTTGCTGTAACTGATGAACAAGCAATAGATTTTATAAATAAATTAGATAAATATAATATAAAGGTTCCACAAGAAGTCCAAGTGATAGGATTTGATGGAAGTAAATCATCAGTAAATGATACAATAAAAATATCAACTATTAGACAGCCTATTGAACTTATAGCAGAAAAAGCGGTTAATTCTTTAATAGATATTATAAATAATAAAAATACAGAAAAAGAAATAATTCTGCCTATTACATATATAAATGGAAGTACAACTAAAAGATAATTAATATATAATTATATGATTTTACATAAAATAAATTATAAAACTTATTTTATGTAAAATCATAATTTTTTTTATAAAAACATATTGACGTAATTATGAAAACGTATTAAGATTATAAACATAAAAATGAAACGTTTCAAAAATCAAAAAACTATCCCAGGGGGGAATATTAAGATGAGTAAGAATTATAAAGAAATTAGTGAAAGCATTTTACAAGGCATAGGCGGAAAAGAAAATGTAGTTAGTGCGGCACATTGTGCAACTCGTTTAAGATTAGTTCTTAAAGATGATAAAAAAGCAGATGTTAAAGCAATTGAAGAAATTCCAGCAGTTAAAGGAAGTTTTAATACATCAGGGCAATTCCAAATTATTTTAGGTTCTGGTGTTGTTGATGAAGTTTATAAAGAATTTATAAAAATGGCTAATATTAAAGAAGGGAGTAAAGATGAGCTTAAAAAAGAAGCTGATAAAAAGTTAAATCCTGCACAAAGATTATTAAAATCGTTAGCAGATGTTTTTGTTCCAATATTACCTATATTAGTAGCAGCAGGTTTATTAATGGGAATAAATAATATACTTACATCACAAGGATTATTTATTGAAGGAAAATCATTAGTTGAAGCATATCCACAATTTAAAGACTTAGCAGAATTAATAAATACTTTTGCTAATACTGGGTTTGCATTTTTACCAATATTCTTAGGGTTCTCAGCAGCTAAAGCTTTTGGTGGAAACCCATATTTAGGTGCTTGTATAGGTGCACTTATGATTCATTCAGATTTATTAAATGGATATAGTTATGGTACAGCAGTTTTAGAAGGAACTGTACCAGTATGGAATATATTTGGTTTTACAATAGCTAAGGTTGGATACCAAGGAACTGTACTTCCAGTTTTAGCAGCAGCATTTGTACTAGCTAAAGTAGAAAAAACTTTACACAAAATAATACCTTCAGTATTAAATAATTTATTAACACCATTATTTACAGTATTTATAACTGGTATATTAACATTTGTTGTTATAGGACCTGTAATGAGAGTTTTTGGAGATGGAATAACATCAGGTTTATTATGGTTAATTAATACACTAGGGCCAATAGGTGGAGCAATATTTGGATTCTTATATGCACCAATAGTTATTACTGGTATGCATCATAGTTTTGTTGCTATAGAAACTCAATTATTAGCAGATATAGCAACTACAGGAGGGTCATTTATATTCCCAGTAGCAGCAATGTCAAATGTAGCACAAGGTGCAGCTGCATTATCAGTACTTTTAATATTAAGAAAAGATAATAAGATGAAGGGAATAGCTTCAGCATCTGGTATTTCAGCTTTATTAGGAATAACTGAACCAGCAATATTTGGTGTAAACTTAAAGTTACGTTATCCTTTCTTTGGAGCAATGATAGGTTCTGCAGTTGGATCAGGGTATGTAATGCTTACAAAAGTACTTGCAATATCTCCAGGGGCAGCAGGTTTACCAGGAATTATATCAATAAGACCTACATCTATAGTTAACTATATAATTGCTATGATACTTTCAATGGCAGTAGCAGTTATTTCAACTATTGTTATAGCTAAGGTTATGAATAAAAAACAAGCTGTTGAAAATCAAGAGCTTGCAGCATAAAATATTTTAGAAAAATAGGAGGAATTAGCATATGCTAATGCCTTCTATTTTCTGATAAGTAAATAATTTTAAAATGGAAGATTAGGAGAAATTAATATGAAAGAATGGACAAGAGAAGAAAGATATAGAACAATATTAGAAGCATCAAATGAAGAACTAACTGAATTAAGAGATATAGTAAACAGTTGTCCATATAGACAAAAGTTTCATATTCAGCCTACAACAGGATTATTAAATGACCCAAATGGATTTTCTTATTATAATAATGAATATCATTTGTTTTATCAATGGTTTCCTTTAGGTCCTGTACATGGAGTAAAGCATTGGTATCATGTTTCTTCAAGAGACTTAGTTAATTGGAAAGATTGTGGTGTTGGTATAATTCCAACAGAACATTTTGAAAGTCATGGAGCATTTTCTGGTAGTGGTATAGCTGAAGATGATAAGTTATATTTATTTTATACAGGAAATACAAGAAATAAGGAATGGGTTAGAAATCCGTATCAATGCTTAGCCATAATGGATAAGGAGGGAAAAATAACTAAGAACAATGAAGCGATAATTAAGGACGTGCCAAAAGAGTATACAGATAATTTTAGAGATCCTAAAGTATTTAAAGATAATAATAAATATTATTGCTTAATTGGAGCAGAAAGAAAAGAAAATTTAGGCACTATAGTATATTATGAATCAGATAATTTAAAAGATTGGACATTTAAAGGAGAAATAAAAACAAGTTTCTTTGGCAATGGATTTATGTGGGAGTGTCCAGATTACTTAAAGTTTGATGATAAAGGAGTTCTTATATTTTCACCACAAGGATTAAAAGCAGAGGGAGATAAATATAAAAATATATTTCAATCTGGATATTTACTAGGAGAAAATATTGATTTTTCTAATGGAGAATTTAAACATGGAGAATTTACTGAATTAGATAGAGGATTTGATTTTTATGCACCTCAAACTATGACAGATGATAAAAATAGAAGAATATTAATTGGATGGATGGGATTACCTGAAATTGATTACCCTAGTGACAAAAATCAATGGGCTCATTGTTTAACTTTACCTAGAGAATTACAATTAGTTAATGGAAGACTAATTCAAAAACCAGTAAAAGAATTAGAGCAGCTTAGAGGAGAAAAATTAGAATTTTCATATGAGTTAAATAATGAAGAAAAAGCAATAGAGGGATTTAATGAAAAATCTTATGAATTAATATGTAATTTCAATAATTTTAATGGTAAATATATAGGACTAAAATTAAGAAAAAGCATAAATGAAGAAACTGTATTTTATTATGATATAGAAAATAAAAAGCTTGTATTAGATAGAAGTAAGTCAAAAGAAAAATTTGCATTAGAATATGGAACACAAAGAAAGTGTAAATATGATAAGGATGAATTAAAGCTTCAAATATTTGTGGATATTTCATCTATAGAAGTATTTGTTAATGATGGAGAAGAAGTATTTACCTCAAGAATATTTACAGGTGATGAAAGTAATGAATTAAGCATTTTTGCTGATGGAAGTGCAAAAGCTGAAATGAAGGTATGGAAAATTAAATAAGATAAATATTTATAAAAGCCAAACTTTATGGAAAAATATAAGGTTTGGCTTTATTTTACTTTAAAAGAATTTATTAATGAAGCTTTATTTTGTAGAAAAAGCAATCCATATGGTATATAATATTTGTAAAGGAACAATGAGCTTAGGAGGAGATAACATGGATAAAATAATTGACTTTAATGAGCTTAAAAATAGAGTTAATGATAAAGATGTAGATCAATTTGAATCATATATTTATAGTTTATATTATAAAGTGGCTGAAGGAAAACTATCAATGGCTGAATTTTCAAGTCAATTAACGGAATATATGATGAAAAATAATATTTCACAAGATAAGTTTTTAAAGATGCAAACTAAACTTATGGAGAGATATGGTATAGACACTACTGGATTTGAAGAGCAATTAAAAAGATTAGGTTTAGATAATATTTCAACTGATCCTCAAGATTATGAAAAATTTAGAAGAACAGTGGGATTTCAAGAAAAGTATAAAGATAGACTTAAAGTAAAAGGTGCAACTGAATATAGTATAAAAAATGATAAAAATAATCTTACTATTCTTTTAGATCAAAATAATGTTATTTTAAAGAGTTCAGAAAAGATTGATTTAAGTGATAATGAATTAAATGAGTTTTTATGTTCATATAAAAAGACAGTAGAAGAAGAATTACTTAAGATTTCAATTTGTGAAGATACAAGAGAATATGATTACTAAAAATAGAAACAAATTTCTATTTATTTTGAACAAAAATTATGTATAATTAATAAGGGAATAGCCAGTTAAGAACAATAAGTTATTAATTAAGATTAAGGCAAAATTAAGTTAATAATTTATTGTTAGAAAATTTTAAATCACAAACTGGATATGCCCTTATTTTATTGTATATAAATAAATTTGTACATAAATATTACAATGATGGAGGACAAAAATGAGCGTTTTAACAGTTAAGAATATTAGCCATGGATTTGGTGATAGAGCAATATTTGAAGATGTATCATTTAGATTACTTAAGGGAGAGCATGTAGGTCTTATTGGAGCAAATGGTGAAGGTAAGTCTACATTTATGAATATAATAACAAGTAAGTTAATGCCAGATGAAGGTAAGGTAATTTGGAGCAACAGAGTTAGAGTTGGATATATGGATCAGCATGCTGAATTAGAAAAAGGTCTAACTATTAGAGATGTATTAAGAAGTGCATTCAAATATTTATTTGACATGGAAGCTGAAATGAATGATCTTTATAATAGAATGGGCGAAATGAATGAAGATGAAATGAATAAGGCTTTAGAAAGAACATCTGTTATTCAAGACATGTTAGATAATAATGGTTTTTATGTTATAGATGCTAAGGCAGAAGAAGTTGCTAAGGGGTTAGGTCTTTTAGATGTAGGACTTGATAGAGATGTAACTGAGCTTAGTGGTGGGCAAAGAACAAAAGTATTGTTAGGAAAACTTTTACTTGAAAATCCTGACATATTATTATTAGACGAGCCTACTAACTATTTAGATGAAGCTCATATTGAATGGTTAAAGAGATTCTTACAAGCTTATGAAAATGCATTTATATTAATATCACATGATATTCCATTTTTAAATTCAGTTATTAATTTAATTTATCATGTTGAAAATAAAAAGCTTACTAGATATGTTGGAGATTATTATGAATTCCAAAGAATTTATGAAGCAAACAAGGCACAATTAGAAGCAGCATATGAAAGACAACAAGCAGAAGTTGCTCAACTTAAGGATTTCGTTGCTAGAAATAAAGCAAGAGTTGCAACTAGTGGGATGGCAAAGGCTAGACAAAAGAAGCTAGATAAGATGGAAATGATTGAGCTTGCAGCAGAAAAACCAAAGCCAGAATTTAATTTCTTAAAAGGAAGAACTTCAGGTAAGGTTATATTTGAAACTAAGGATTTAGTAATTGGATATAATGAGCCATTAACTAAGCCTCTTAATCTTTATATGGAAAGAGGACAAAAGATTGCTTTAGTTGGAGCAAATGGTCTTGGTAAGACTACTCTTTTAAAGAGTTTAATGGGATTAATTCCTTCATTAAGTGGAGAAGCTAATTTAGGTGAATATCAACAAATTGGTTACTTTGAACAGGAAATTAAGGAAGCTAATTATAATACTTGTATTGAAGAGGTATGGGAAAAGTTCCCTTCTAAAACTCAATATGAAGTAAGATCAGCTCTTGCTAAATGTGGTTTAACTACTAAGCATATTGAAAGTAAGGTATGTGTATTAAGTGGAGGAGAACAAGCTAAGGTTAGATTATGTAAGCTTATTAATGAAGAAACAAATATCTTAATCCTAGACGAGCCTACTAACCATTTAGATGTTGAAGCTAAAGATGAGCTTAAGAGAGCTTTAAAGGAATATAAGGGAAGTATATTACTAGTATGCCATGAACCAGAGTTCTATAAGGATGTTGTAACAGATATTTGGAGCTGTGAAGAATGGACAACAAAAGTAGTATAGTAAAGTTATATTAAATTATTAAGACATACATTAAAAAAGTTAATTATTGAGTTATATGTTGAGAAATACACTTTTTATTGTAAAAAACAATAGGAGGTGTATTTTTTTGTTGTTAAGGGAATTGTTAGAAGAGTTTATCTTAGAATTGCAAATAAAAGATTATTCTAAGCGAACACTTAAAATGTATAAGAACAACAATAAATTATGTATTACTTATTTAGAAAAAGAGTTAAATATATTTAATGTTGAAGATGTAAAGCCAATTCACATGAAGAGATATATTAAATTTCTTCAAGGGCAAGGTAAAGAGCCTAGTTATATAAATTCGTTGATTAAAGCGCTCTCTTCATTTTTTAAATATGCAGTAAATGAAGAAATAATAGAAGAGAATCCAATGAAGAAAGTATCAAAGTTGAAGGAAAAGAGAGTATTAATTAATACATTTACGGATGAAGAAATGGAAAGAATGGTTAAATTCTATAGGAAATCTGATTATATAGACATTAGAAATAGAGCCATTATATGTATGTTTGCCGATACTGGTATTAGAAACTTAGAGCTACAACAATTAAAAATAAAAGATGTACATGAGAATTATATAACAATAAGACAATCTAAGGGTAAGAAGGATAGAAGAGTTCCAATATCTCCATTCTTGAGAAAAGTATTAAATAGGTGGATTAGATGCAGAGATACTTATTATAAAAATAGATATATGGACGAAGATACTCCATTCTTTTTAAGTTTTAGATTTAAAGAATTAACTGGAACAAGTATAGAAAGAATAGTCAGATTATGTGGTGTAGGTGCGAAAGTAAGATCAGAAATAAGATGTTCACCTCATACAATTCGTCATTATTTTGCACAGGCTCAACTAAGGAATGGTCTAGATGTGTATTCCCTAAGTAGGTTATTAGGACATGAAAATATAGCTATTACAAAAAGATATTTGCAGAGTATACAGGATGAAGAAATAGTTGAATTGAGTGTTAAAACAAGTCCATTGATGAATTTAAGAAGATAAACATAATAAAAGATAAAGTATTTAAGGATAAATTAATGATTTTAATAAACGGGGGAATTTAAAATTGCATATAAATTTATTAGATTTAGAATGTTTTTTAATCAATAAAAGAACTTTTGAAGTTGAGATAAATGGGGAAATGAATAACATTTCCTCAGATGAATTAGGGAGATCATACATAAACAAGAGATAAAAAAGGCTGAATTATTTACAGAAGATATTATTTATATACTTTTGAATGGTAATACAGAATTAATGTTATTTATAGAAGAATATAAAAAAATAGCCTAGGATATTGTTACTATCCTAAACTACCAAAACTTAATATAGTTTTATAAACCTCGCGCACCCAAATGGCGAGACAATACAGTAATTAAATTATACTTCAAAAAAATAGGGTGTGCAAGGGTTTATTTCTTGCACCCTTTTTTAAGGTGTAGGTCGATTGTTAGGCACTATGCAATTTTAAATAAGATAGTAGGTGTGGACGAGCCAATGCAGAAAGTCGTTTGGGTTATATCTAATTACTCTACTTATAAGATATACCCCTTAAACGGGTACATATGACCGTTAAATAAATTATATGGGTTGTTAGGGAACTGGTCAGAAATGACGGGATATAAGTCATGTTTCTTGTGTCGGGCAACAGTTGGCACATTGTAGTCTTATATACAAGTAGAGTGTTAAACGAGCGATACAATACGTATACAGTCGATTATAGAGTCCTAAGGTAGAATCTTAGGGCAAACTATATTCACTCACAACGTGTCCACGTGCCAGTCGATTATAATGCTTCGCTAATAAATTACAAGTATTTACTTAAAAGTTTTTATTAGATAAAATATAAGATAATAAGTAAATTAGATAAAGGATAAAGTGAGAATAATGAATTTAAAGGAAGAGCTTGAGAATTTAAAAAAAAGACATATTGAAGATGAATTGCAATATATCTGGGATTATAGTAAGAAAACTGGATTTGCACAATATATAACTGAAGATAATAAAGAATGGATAAAAAATAATGTAGTATATCATGGATTTGTAGTAGTTCAACAGGCAATAAAAAGAACTATGTATAAAAGAGATAAAAGTGAAAAAGAATATACCTTTGTAATGGTAATAAGAGAATTTAAGCAACAGTTATATCTTTTAACAGTTGATAAAGACAAATTAGAAAGGATACAAGCTTATAGAGAAGGACAAAAATTATATCAAAAGCAATTGGAAGAATGGAAAGCGTTTGAAAAACAACAATTGGAAAAATTCTTGGATGTGGAAAAATTCAATAATTTTGAAGAAAGAGATAGAAGTGAAAGTAGTTCATATATGAGCTATGAAGAAATAGAATATCAATTACTTGGTTGGGATAAGTAAAATAATAGAGCCTAGCTAATAAAATAACTAGACTCATAAAAAGGATTGGATTATAAAAGATTAAATATTTATTTGAATTATAACCAATTTTTTTAGTTATATTCAGATTTAGATAAGTTTATTACACTTACTTATGCAGAATCAGTAAGCATGGAAGATAGTAAAAAGCAATTAGCATATTTCTTTACTAAGCTTAGACGAAAACAAGAAGGATTAAAATATATTTGGGTGCTTGAATTTCAAGGCAATGGAAATATACATTATCACATTTTGACTAATTTAAAAATAGATATAGATACTAATAGATTTAGAAAAAGTGAAAAACATAAGGAAGTTGAGAGAAAATTTGAAGCAGTGTTTTGGAAATATGGTTTTGTTGATATAAGGGATCTTAAAGCAGAAGGCAATACAAATGTAGCAAAGTATCTTACAGCTTATATAACTAAAGATATGTTTAATAAAGAAATGGAAGGGAAAAGGATATTTGGATATAGTAAAAGCACTATGGACAAGCCTATAGTTACTAAGATATTGCAGGAAGTTAAAGATCAGCAGGAGATATTAAAGTTATTTGAAGAGTATGATATTAATTTTACAAATAGCTATAGTATAGGAAGTTTTGGAGATAAAATGAGTTATTTCGATATGGTAAAAAAGGAGAAGAAGGAATGAAAATAAAAAATTTAGAAGTTTTATGTACAAAGATTGAAGCTAAATCAAATAAAGAAGGACAAGCATATTTATTAATAGATTTATTGGATATTGGAAGTGGCGATAATTTTAATTTAATGTCTAAAAATATAGAGTTTATGAGTAAGTTAAAAGCTATGACAAAGTATAAAGTAACATTAAATTTGGCATCTTCAAGATATGGATTAAGATTAGATCTAGAAGAAGTTGGAGAAGAGTTGGGAAGTATATAGATATAAATAAAAGTAGAGCCGTTAAAGCTCTACTTTTATTAAATTCATACTTTTATTTCTTAGTAATTTTATAATTATCTATAGACTTATATATTACGAAATTAGAATTTATATTTTATTTAATATCGTTGTAAAATCATCTTGAGATATAATAACATCATTATATATTGGTTGATTTTTAGCATATATCATTAATCTTTCAATTTTAATTAATTCATCATCTTCTAAATTAGGAAAACTTTTAAATTTAAACTTTTTAACTTCATTAAACCATGTTTTATTACAATGAGCTCCATTACCATGTCCATACATTCTATCATAAAAACTTGTACTTTTGCCATTTCCAACCTTACCCACGTATATTACTTTTTCATTTTTATCATAAAGAAAATAGATTCCATTTTTAGCTTGTTTATAATTTTTTTCAATATATTTTTTATCTTTTGTGTTAATATTTTCACTTTCTATTTTTTTCTCAACAATTTTAATAAAATTTTCTCTATCCATAATATTAAATATCCTTCATTAATTTCTATTTAGTCTGATAATTTTATAGTTTAATATTAACATATTTATAATTAAACTCCAATCATAAATAAAATTCATCATTTATGTATTGTTGATCTTTTAATATGTTGTTTATATTGTGGGCATAAATTACCTTCGTCGTCACGACGAGCAACAATATTGGTTTTAGTATCATAATCACACTAATTATTAGTTAGAGCGCCAAGTACCGAAGTTGGATAGGTGATTTACAACCTACCAATTTATTCCTATTAAAAGAGTATAAACCGAGTAAATACCCTTTATTAAAAGCTGCTACTTGCTACAAAGAGGACATTATATTTTGTAACCTCCTTTTTATTTAGAAAAATAAGATTATTTAACTAACGAAAAAAATTCTGAATTTAATTATCCATCCTTCATTACTAAAGGAACTGTTTAAATATATAAAAATATGTAATAATTTAAAATAAAACCAAAATTTACATTTAAATAGGGTGGTATATATGAGTGAGATTGAAGAATTTATTAATGAATGTACAAAAATAGAAGATAATATTGGTATATATGCAGTAGGATGTAAAGTTGCTAAGATTGCATATATAGGGCAAAGTACTAATATACGTAATAGACTTTCTCAACATAAAAGTAGTTTAAAGAGTGGTAAGCATTCAAATTATGGATTCCAAGAAGCTATGAAGGAACTTGGTATAAATAATGCGATATATAAAACGTTACAGATTTGCCCAAAACATGAACTTCGTGATTTAGAGGGATATTATATAAGGCTTTTTAAGCAAAATGGATATAAAGTTTTTGGTGATGGTGATACATCTGAAAAATTCAATTTTCTTGAGAGTGAAATTGGTATGAACAAAAATGAAGAAAAGTATTTAGCGTATTTAGATAAAAAATATTTTATAATGCTGAAAGAGTTTAAGAAAAAATTTTATGATCCTATGAGTATAGAGGGCAGCGTTGTTTATAATGATTATACAAATTTTTTAATGAAAGAAATGTTAAATGGAATAGAGTTGTATAATGAAAGTGACGAATATATTAATATTATGATTATGGATTTTATTAAAAGTGATGTTACGTTTATAGGATCTTCTTTTAATTATATAGCTTATCCTTTTTTCTATAATATATTTAATAATCATAGTTTATATAAAAGAGAGATGGAGAAGGATATAGAAAGAAAAACATTATTTCCATATGATTATTCAAAAGAATGCTTTATTAGTAGAATTATAGATGAATTTAAATCTGATAAAGAAATTAATAATGAAATAATAAAAGTTTCTACTTTTTATAGTGTAAATTATGAAAAAATAAAGGATAAAAATATATTAGATGTAGTACGATATTTTACTAAAAGAGGTAAAAGAGGTGGCGCTCATTTTTTTGATTTTTTGTTTTATTATATTGTAATAATTTATTGTGAATGTTTAATAAGTGTATACACCTAAAAATAGGATTAGGTAAATTGTTACCTAATCCTATTTTTTATCCCATTTTATTTCAAAACCTATTATATTAGCTATAGCTTTAGCTTCAGAATATCTTAGAGTATCTCTAGAAAGTTTATTACTTAAGGCTTGTGGAGTTGTTTCTATTCCATAGTCTTTTAACTTTTCTACAATATCAACTAGCTTCCATCCAGACAAAGCTATATAGCTTTTTATTTCGTTTCTTGTTTCATTGCTCATGCTTATGTATCACCTCAATAAGATTATAGCACAACTAAACTAATTGGTAAATAAATAAACAAAATAATAAAAAAATTCACTAATAAGTGTTGACACACTACACTGATGAGTGTATAATTAAATCGTAACGTGAAAACAGACAAAAACAGGATGTATTAAAGATAAGAGAGAAATATGAGAGTGTCATAACAAATTTGTTGTTGAGTAATGCGATTTTAATAATTACTTTAATTTTAATAATTTTTTAAGAGGAATGATTAAAAATGTGTAAAGTTATAAAGTTTCCAGTTAGATATTTAAAAGTAGAAACTATAGAAGAAGTTTTCGAAGAAGAATATGAAGACGATGAGCTTGCGAAAGCTTATAGAGAATATTATGCAGAATATTTAGAACTACCTAGTAGATCTATAAAGATGTAAAGTTATTATGAGGGGGATTATAAAAATGAAATACAATTTTTTAGATTTAATTTGCGAAATAATGATGGCAGATGAAAGAGAGATTTTCTTAATACAAAATGGAGATGTAGAGTGGTGCAATGATGCAGAGATGCTAATGGGTGCTTTATATAAAAGAGAAGAAAAATTTATTAGTTGTAAAGCAGAAGGAAGTAAATTAAATTGTATCTTTAAAGATGAAGAGTTTGCGATTGATATTTTGTAAAAAGAAGGTTGAAATTCGCTTAACTACCTATAATACTAAAAAATTAAAACCTTGTATCTATTGGTATTATTAGCCTAGAAGCCTTGTCGAAAAATAATTATTTATTATAGGTAGTTAACGCATGAAATAAGGGTTTACAAAGGTTTTATTATATTGTAAATTGGAGAAAATGTAATTTAAGATTTTGATATTTTATATTTGTATAATTATATCTAAATTAGGAATTAAAAATTTTTTATAAAAGTAGTTACTTATTAACATGCACCAGATTATAATTAAATACCATTAAAAATAAGTTGTGAAATTAAAACTTATGGATAGGATATAAATAGAGAAAGGGAGAGATCTAATTTATGAGAAAAGAAGAAATTATAGCAATAACAAACGAAAAGTTAGTTAAACAACTAGGAATCGAACAATTAGAATGGTTTAGAAAGAAAATGTACAAGTATAGAAGAAGAGATTTATTATTTTTTGATGTTGAATTCCATTTACTTTCAGAACTTGAAAATGTAAGTGCTGATACTGCTGGAAGATATATATGAAGAAACTGAAGAAGTACATAAAATATACATACTAGATAGATGTATTAATTATTATAGAAATAATTATTTTAGCAAAAATAAGTGGGGAAGATTTAGGAAGAATGAAACAATAGATACTATGAGGCATGAAATATTACATGCATACGTTAAAGAAAGATTTAAATATATGTGTAAAATAGATAATTGTGAGGCTGATGCAAGTATTATATTTTTAATGTATCTTCAATTCTTTGGAGTTGATAGTGGACATTATTGTGCTGATAGCTATAAATATTCCGAAACGTATAAGAAAGTTAAAGAATGCAAAGATTACAATGAATTTTTAGATTTAGTTATAGATATAATCCATGACTTAAATGATTTGCAAAGAAAATTGGAAAAGAAATATGATAATAAAGCTATTAAATTAAGCTTTGGAGATAGAAATTCTAGTTTAGTAAAAGCTTGTAAATGATAATATAACAATGAACAGAAAATGGAAAATAAAAATGTACAAAAAT
>ERZ773239.643-NODE-643-length-33902-cov-10.109256_pt1 | contig 33902 bp, 30 predicted proteins | sample MGYA00580521_ERZ773239 | MGnify/ENA primary metagenome ERZ773239 (study PRJEB29015, sample SAMEA2737801) | human gut metagenome | biome: human gut; feature: human-associated habitat; material: faeces | place: China | collected 2012 ... | reverse complement strand
ATCCGGCTTCTGGATGTGACCTCCGGCAAGGTGGAATTTGAAGGCCAGGACATCACCGCCATGAAGGAATCTGAGTTTGCGAAGATCCGCAGACAGCTGCAGATCATCTTCCAGGATCCGTATGCTTCCTTAAATCCGCGCATGAGCGTGGCGAAGATCATTGCGGAGCCGTTAACGACTTACGGCATGAAGGATAAAAAGGAACTGGAAGCCCGGGTGAAGGAGCTGATGAAGGCAGTCGGCATTCCGGAGGAATTTTACAACCGGTATCCGCACCAGTTTTCCGGCGGACAGCGCCAGCGTATTGGAATCGCCCGGGCTATTGCCCTGAATCCGAAGCTGATCGTCTGTGATGAGCCGGTGTCGGCCCTGGACGTTTCTATTCAGTCCCAGGTGTTAAACCTGCTAAAAGATCTGCAGGAAGAATACAAGCTGACCTACCTGTTCATTTCCCATGACTTAAGCGTGGTAAAATTCATTGCGGACCGGGTATGCGTGATGTTTCTGGGCAGTGTCTGCGAGGTGGGAGAGACGAAAAAGCTTTACGATCATCCGCTGCACCCATACACCCGCTTCCTGATGAATGCCATTCCGAAGGCAGATCCGCATCTGCGGACCAAAGAAAAAGAACTGCTGTCCGGCGAGATTCCGTCTCCGGTGAACCCGCCGTCCGGCTGTAAATTCCACACCAGATGCCCTTATGCACAGGAAATTTGTGGAAAAGAGCAGCCGCCATGCAGGAGGTTTGGGGACAGAACGGTGTTTTGTCATTTCCCGCTGGAGAAAGAAGCGTAAACTGTGTGTGAACAGCAGTAGAAAAGTACAGGCAGTCCAGAAGAAAATGGACTGTCTGTTTGCATAAGGAGGAGTCATTTTATGGCGTTTGTGTTTGAACATGTAAAGGAAAGCGAGGCAGACAAGGTCCTGTCTCTCTACCGTTCTCTGGTGGGAACCCCGTTTTGTGCCTGGACAGCCGATTACCCGGCCCGCAGTGATGTGGAGTTTGACCTTTCCCGCAATGCGCTGTTCTGTCTGCGGGATAAGGAAACCGGCGAGATGGCCGGAGTCATTTCCATCGATCAGGATCCGAAGGTGGAGAGCCTGACCTGCTGGACACCGGAATTACAGCCGGGGCGGGAGCTGTCCAGACTGGGCGTAAGGGAAGCGTATCAGAATCAGGGCATTGCCAGAAGGCTGATGGCCGGGGCCATGGAGGAGCTGCGGAGACAGGGATTTAAGAGTGTGCACATTCTGGTCGCTAAGGAAAATAAAAAGGCGCTTGCATCCTATAAGATTTTTGAATATGAAACAGTGGGAGCATGTTTTCTGCACGAACATGATTACTGGTGTTACGAAAAGGCATTATAACGTAAAAATAACTTTACGAATTGAGTAAAATCAAGTAGAATACCGACAGGGAATGAAGTTCTCCCTTGGGAAACCAGAACCGCTTATACAAAGCTGATGACTTCTGTGAGAAAATCACAGGGTCACCAGCTTTTTTTTGCGAGCATTGCGTGTGATGGTCCCTGTGAAAAAAAGGAGGAAAAGTTATGTTAACGTCACTTTCATTTATTTTTCTGGTGGGTCTGGCCATGGCGGCCATCTGTCAGCGCATCCGGCTGCCGCGCATCATCGGCATGCTCCTGACCGGTATTGTGCTTGGCCCTTATGTGCTGGATATTCTGGATCCGTCCATTCTTTCGATTTCGTCAGAGCTGCGTCAGATGGCACTCATCATCATTCTGGTGAAGGCCGGATTGTCCCTGAATCTTGCGGACTTAAAAAAGGTGGGACGGCCTGCGGTCATGCTGTCCTGTGTTCCGGCCAGTTTTGAGTTGCTGGGCTATGTGCTGTTCGCGCCCATGATTCTTGGGGTGAACCGCATTGAGGCGGCTGTGATGGGTGCGGTGCTGGCAGCAGTTTCTCCGGCGGTGGTAGTTCCGCGCATGGTAAAGCTGATGGAAAGCGGATATGGTACGAAAAAGAGTATTCCGCAGATGATCCTGGCCGGGGCATCCTGTGATGATATTTTTGTCATTGTCCTGTTTTCTACATTTTCCGGCATGGCCCAGGGCGGCAGCGCAAGGGTTATGGATTTTGTAAATATCCCCATTTCCATTGTGAGCGGAATCCTGCTGGGTGCTGTAGCGGGATGGCTGTTAAGCCTGTTTTTTGAGACGGCGTATGCCAAAGAACACTATGTCCGCAACAGCATGAAGGTTATCATCGTACTGGGGGTTTCTTTTCTGCTCATGTCAGTGGAAAACTGGGTAAAACCGTACATTTCCGTGTCTGGTCTGCTGGCAGTGGTCAGCATGGCGTGTGTGCTGAAGCTGCGGAGCATCAAAGCAGTATCAGCGAGATTGTCTGAGAAATTTGGAAAGCTGTGGCTGGCTGCGGAGGTTCTGCTGTTCGTGTTGGTGGGGGCAGCGGTAGATATCCGTTATACGATGGGAGCTGGCCTGGCAGCAGTTCTTATGATCTTTACAGCGTTAATTTTCCGTACGATCGGTGTGCTGATCTGCCTGGCAGGAACAGCGCTGAACTGGAAAGAGCGGCTGTTCTGCGTCATTGCTTATCTGCCAAAGGCAACCGTGCAGGCAGCCATTGGTTCGGTACCGATGGCTATGGGACTTCCGTGCGGTCAGATTGTGCTTTCCGTGGCAGTTATGGCCATTCTGATCACGGCTCCGCTGGGGGCACTTGGGATGGACAGTACGTTTGAGAGGTTACTGGAGCGAGACCGATCATTCACATAAACAAAATGGATATAATAAATCTAAAACGTTAAGTTGTAAAAAAGCAAAAAATGTTTGCTCTGATTGACATAAACGAAGCGAATTCATATAATAATAGTACAGAGATAGAATGTCTATCTCGGTGAGCTGACACCTTAAAAATCTGACACTTTAGCCAGTTCGTAGGCTGGCAGGTTGGGGAGCAACAGAAAAACTCCACAGTTAAGCCGCACATGGAGAGGCGGACGGTTGGCAGACAACAGAAAATCAGCATTAAAAGAAAAGAGAAAAGGTTGTCCGAAAGGGCAGCCTTTTTCAAGTTAATGGGGTATGGATGGCAAAGTATGACAAGAAAGCAGCTTTAAAGATTATGATAGAAGCTGTAAAGCAATACGAAGAAAAACTGAATGATAAACAGTTTCTAATCATATATCGGGAAAGGAAAGATATAAAGACAGTAAATGTAGGATTTCGGGATATGAACTTTTTACATATGACTGGTGTGAAAACAAGATTGTCTGCACAACAATTTTATGCGGCTTGCCTGGAATCAAAACTTTCTGAGTATGATTTCGAAATTGATAATAAAGGAAAAGTGCAACAGAAATTAATGGTGTTACCATATCTGGCGAAGAACCAGAGTATGCATGAACTTAGGGTAAGTGATGAAATATTTGAAATGATTTTAGTGGATGAGGAATGAAAATAGTAAGGTTATAACTCCCTTGTTGTCCAACCCCCGAAATGGTAGTATAATCAAAATACACAAATCAATAAACAAATGGGGGCAACACATATGAACATTTTATTTTTTCTGACACCGAAGGAGGACGTAGCACATGTGGAAGAGACGGACACCATGCGTCAGGTGCTTGAGAAAATGGAACATCACGGTTACACAGCCATTCCGCTGCTTGGTGTGGAAGGAAAATATATTGGTACGATCACAGAGGGAGATCTGCTCTGGTTTTTAAAGGACCGCAATTTCCCGGATCTGAAACTGCTTGAGGATATGCCGATCACGTCGATCGAGCGTAGAAGGGATAATCAGGCGGTAAAGATCGATGAATCCATGGAGAATCTGTTTGACAAGGTAATGAACCAGAACTTTGTTCCGGTTGTGGATGATAAAAAGGTGTTTATCGGGATCGTGACCAGAAAAGATGTGCTGGCATATCTTGGGAAGAAAGCGGCTGCTCAGGCGTAATGATAAACCGTCCGTTTGCGGCGCTGATAAAAAATCGATAAAAACAGTGTCACAAACTCTGCCACCGGGATTGCAAGCCACACACCGGTCACCCCCAAAATGGCTGGCAGTGTGAGGAGTGACAGCAGGATAAAAACAAAGGTTCTTGTAAAGGATATGATTGCCGAGGTTTTACCGTCTGAGAGTGCCGTAAAGAGAGCGGATGAAAAAATGTTATAACCGCTGAACAAAAAGGTCACACAGAATACCGAAAAACCGCTGACGGCAAGGTCATAAGTCGCTGTTTTTCCACCGACAAACAAGAGCACGATCGGCTCGGAGAGCAGGTTACAGCAAATAGTAATTATAATAGAAGAAACGATCACGAAGCGTCTGCAGATTTTGCAGACGCTTTTCAGTCCGCCTGTATTTTTTGCACCGTAATTGTAACTGATCACAGGTGCAACACCCATGGAAAATCCAAGAAAAAGCGCATTAAATAAAAATTGGGAATAAAGCAGTATCGTGATTGCGGCAACACCGTTTTCGCCGGCAAGGCGCAGCATGATTTTGTTAAATGCATAAGTAATCACAGCGTTTGCAATATTCGTTACCATCTCGGATGCACCGTTAAAACTTGCAGTAGAAAGGACACTTCCATGAAAATGAAATTTTGTAAAATAAAGATCTCCCCTGACAAAGAAAAAGTAGAAGAGTCCCACGACTGCAGGTATGAGCTGACCGATACCGGTAGCTAAGGCGGCACCCTCAATGCCAAAGCCGAGAGGCGATAAAAATACATAGTCCAACACGGCGTTTGCGATGCCGGCACTGATAACTAACGTCATGCCAATGTGCGGTTTTCCCGCTGTCACGAAGAACGTCTGGAACAGGCTCTGCAGCATGCACGCCGGGGCAAATAAAACAACGGTAAAAAGATATGCCTTGCAGTTTGCAAGTAATGAATCATTTGCACCGAGAGCGCGGCAGATTGGCTCTAAAAATAAAATCGTCAGTATCAGGATGACAACACTCGCCACAACACCGGTAAACACGAGCATGGAAAAGTTATCTTTTGCTTCATCGTCTTTCCCTTCGCCCATTTTCTTTGCGACGACGGCGCTTCCTCCGGTTGCGAGCATGACGCCGATGGCGAGTACGATATTGATGACCGGATAGACGATATTGACTGCGGACAGCGCATTATCTCCAAGAAAGCGCGAGATAAAAATCCCGTCCGTGATTGTATAACAGGACATGAGTACCATCATGACCATGGATGGTAATGCGAATTTTAATAAAGTGACAGGTGTGAATTTCTGACCAATGGACTGTGCCATAATGGGTTCCTCCTTTGAAATATTTTTAAATGTTGTGTCAGCGCGGATGGAAATTGCGGTTTTGAGACACAAATGCTATCATAAACTATATTGTTACCATATAGTCAAGAACTTTTTTCGTGAGGGGAGATTAAAAGTGGACAAAAGTCAATATCTGACAACTGGTGAGCTTGCAAAGCTCATGCACGTCACCAAAAACACTTTATTTCATTATGATAAGATCGGCTTGTTTTCGCCGGAGATCGTGCTTGATAACGAGTACCGTTATTATTCGATCCATCAGATCGAAGTGCTCGAAGCGATCATTATGCTAAAGGAACTTGGTATGTCTTTAAAAGAGATCCAGGCCTTTTTAAGTGACCGGACTCCGGAAAAATTATTGGAGCTGTTTGAAAAAGAGGAACAGATTCTGGCAGAAAAAATCCGGCTGTTAAAGGATCGCAGGCAGTGGATGGAAGAAAAAAGTAAAAAAATCAGGGCATATTTAGAGAAAGAAAAAGATGAAATATTTGTCTGTGAAAAACCGGGCAGATATTATCTGATGGATGCATTTTTAGACGTTTCGGAATCAGAATTTGCGGAGCGCACAGCGGAACTGATCAATTTTTATGAGAACAACAGCAAAAGCATCTGTTATGAGATTGGTTACATCCAGTATGCAAAAGATGTCAGACGGCAGATCTATGCAAATTACAGCAACGTAATATTGCTGATGAAACATAAGCCGGGCGGCATGTCCTGCCATTTTATGCCTGCGGGGAAATATCTGACAACTTATTTTAAAGGGCACTGGAGAAACATCGGGGAGGCTTACCGGAAACTTCTTGCTTATGCAGATGAACATCAGATTACACTGGCGGAAGAGTTCCTGGAAGTTTACACGGTGGATCAGCTGATGGCGGAGACGGTGGAGGAGTATGTGACGGAGATATCGGTGCGCATCTGCGGGGGAGATATGGATGAACTGTGAAGACTGCTGTTTCACTTAATCATAGAGTGTTCGCAGAACGTGTATTTTATGGTTGGAAATATGGAAGATTTTCTTAATTTAGACGAAGGTTTAACAAAAACAAAATGAGATAAGATATAATAAGACTGCCGAGCGAAGCGAGTATAAGGCATATAGCATGAAAAACTATCTGTGTATGTCCATTATCACAAAAAAATCCTCAAAAAACGCGGATTTAAGGGAAAATTATGGGTATTTTCCGAGCAAAATTTTCATATATACCCAAAAGGTAAAAATGAATCGTGATTGAAAGGAAAAATGATGGAAAAGAGGAGGCAAAATATGAAACGAACAAGTGTAACACGGAAAATGGCATTGATTTTAGCAGCGATAGTTCTTATGACAGCATCAGGCTGTGGCAGGCGGGAAAATGCTGATAAAGAAGACAATAATATTACCATATATAAAAGCAATGAAAATGCAGATGGTTTTGACACAGAAACGGTATCGCTCGATGCGCTTACGCCTGAAAATATCATGGCTGCGCTGATCGATGCCGGTGTGGTTCCGTCGGATGTGAAAGTGCTTGATTTTAAACAGGAAGAGGATACCATAACGCTTGATCTGTCGAAAACATTTGAGGAATATGTAAATCAGATGGGAACGGCAGGAGAGTACGCGACAGTTGGAAGCGTAGTCAATACTTATCTGGACGCCTATGATGCCAAGGCAGTGTCTCTTCTGGTGGAGGGAGGAACCTGGAGCACCGGGCATGCAGAGTATGAGACTCTGCAGGGGAGGTATACATACGATGCGCAGGAGTAAAATAACAGGTTTGCTGCTTATCATGGGAATGTTTTTGGCAGGATGTGGAGCAAATAGCGGATCCGCCGGTATAGAGGAAGATGCCGTGATGCAGGAGCTGTATGATCGAAGTGAGATTGCAAGAGGATACACAGATCCAATTTTTCAGGAGTATTTAGATCAATATGATTCGGATTGTGAGATCAAAGAGACGTCGTTTGGTTTCGAACCTGCCGAAACACCGGCACAAGCGCAGTATTTTGTGGAATATCAGTACAGTAATGGTGTCAGCGACGATTTGAAATATTTTTATCAGGTTCAGGTGGATGACAATCACAACTGCATCGTTTTAAAAGAAGGGGAAGGTCAGGCAGAGATGGAAACATCGACAGAGGACGCGGAGATAGAATGGCTGACACAGTAAAAGGAAGTGTGCAGCCATCCTAATCCGATATTTCATCATAAGAATAAATAAATTCTGTTATTTCGCAGCCTTATGACCGGAATCTGCGACCATATTTTCCGCATAATCGAGAGCTTCCACAATATTCGGAAGGAAATGTTCTTCTCCGATCAGCTCGATAAAGTGATCTTTTTTCATAACGGACATCGGCTGTTCGTTGACATGTGAGAAGATCAAAGTGATATGTTTTTTCTTCGCACGGGCAGCAAGGTCACGCAGGGAACGCATTGCACTCGCATCGATTGCCGGAACACTTCGCATACGGATAACGATGACTTTGGTTGACTTGTCACTGGTAATTGTAAGAATTTCATCGGCTGCGGCGAAAAACAGCGGTCCACTGATCTCAAATACACGGATTGAGTGTGGAATGTCGCGCATTTTCTCGGCTTCGCCAGGGGTCACATCCGGCTCATCTGCATATTTCCAGGCAGTGACATCGGCAGTTTCTGCCATACGTTTCATAAATAAAAGTGCGGCAAGTACGACACCGACTTCGATGGCAACGACAAGGTCAAAAAATACAGTCAGGAAAAATGTTGCAACAAGTACGATCATATCACTCTTTGGAGCAGTTTTGCACAGATGGAAAAAGGAAGTCCAGTCTGCCATGTTCCATGCAACGACTAAAAGCACTGCGGCTAATGTTGTCATAGGAATTAGGGAAGCAAGCGGCATTAAAACAACTAAAATAATGCTTAAAGTGATACAGTGTGTGATACCTGCGATCGGGGTACGTCCGCCGTTTCTTACGTTTGCAGCAGTACGGGCAATCGCTCCGGTAGCAGGGATTCCGCAAAACAGGCCGGAAAAAATATTTCCAAGTCCCTGACCGATCAGTTCGGCATTTGACTTGTGGGTGTCACCGATCATACCATCAGATACGACTGCGGAAAGCAGGGATTCAATACCGGCTAAAATCGCGATCGTAAATGCCGGGGAGATCAGTTCCTGTACCAGTTTATAGCTGAATGCCGGCATGTGGAAAGACGGAAATTCGGAAGAAAGTTCTCCGTAAACACTTCCGATCGTGTTGACCGGCAGTTTAGCAAAATAAACGATGGCAGTTGTCACGATAATTGCGATCAGGGATCCCGGCAGTTTGTCAGTTACTTTCGGCCACAGAATTAAAATCACAAGTGCAACGGCACCGATTGCGACGGTAACCGGATTGGTGGTTGTGATATTTGCAGCATAGGCGCCAAGTTTTTCAATAAATTCAGAAGGAACAGCACCCATATCAAGTCCAAGAAAATCTTTGATCTGTCCGACAAACAGGGTGACTGCGATACCACAGGTAAAACCTGTCGTGATCGTATAAGGAATATATTTAATCAGGGAACCAAAATGGCAGAGGCCCATAATACATAAAATGATACCTGCCATGATTGTTGCGACAATCAGTCCGTCTGTACCGTAAGTGGTCACGATGCCATAGATGATAACAACAAATGCGGCAGTTGGTCCGCCAATCTGTACACGGCTTCCTCCGAAAAAGGAAATAAAAAATCCGGCAACGATCGCAGTGTAGAGTCCCTGTACCGGACCGACACCGGAAGCGATCGCAAGTGCGATAGAAAGTGGAAGAGCAATGATCGCCACAATGATACCGGAAAGGATATCTTTGATGAGCTGCTCTTTTGTGTATCCCTTCATTACGTCAAATAGTTTTGGTCTTAGTTCGTTCATAGGTCTTTTGTACTCCAATTCTTTCCTAAGTATAAAAAGTATTAAAAATTTATAAAAACACAAATTAAAATTTTAGCATGTTCTTAACATGATTGCAAGGTGAATGGCGCAAAAAAGTAATCCATGGTATAATAAGACTGCCGAGCAGAGCGAGTGTAGATCACGATCATGAAGCCGGGCTTCATGATATAATAAGACTGCTGAGCGAATCATAGTCTATACTTAAGGAGCAGCATGGAACAGAAAAATTCCTACGAAAAAATATATGACATTGTAAAACAGATTCCACGCGGTACGGTTGCAACCTATGGACAGGTGGCAGCGCTTGCGGGCAACAAAAGGTGGGCCAGGGTGGTCGGCTATGCGCTGCATGTAAATCCGGATCCGGAGGGAATCCCGTGTTACCGGGTAGTAAACCGTGAGGGGAGAGTTTCGGAGGCCTTTGCATTTGGTGGCGAAAACAGGCAGATCGGACTTTTGGAAGCGGATGGTATAGAGGTAAAAGACGGATGTGTTGATCTCTCAAAATATCAGTGGCGCAAAGAGATATTTTAACGAATGCTTTAATTCCTATTGACATGGTATGAATAGTCGGATATACTTCTAATACGATGATAAAAGAATCGTTTATTCATAAGTTTGCGGCTGCGCTGCATCCGCAAGCCTAAAATATGAAAAACAGCGCAGAAATGAGGAAAATATGAGAATATCAACAAAAGGAAGATATGCGTTACGCCTGATGCTGGATCTTGCACTGAATAATACCGGAGAGCCGATCAGTTTAAAGGATATTGCGAGACGCCAGGAAATTTCAGATAAATATTTAGAGCAGATTATTTCCGTTTTAAATAAGGCAAAATATGTAAAGAGCATTCGTGGTGCACAGGGAGGATACATTCTGACAAAAAGACCGGAAGAATATACCGTCGGAATGATATTACGCCTGACAGAGGGAAGCCTTGCACCGGTGGCATGCGTCGAGGATGAAGACACCTGTGATAAGATGAATGACTGTGCAACAGTTCTGGTGTGGAAAAAAATGAACGAGGCGATCAACCAGGTTGTTGACAGTATCACACTCGCAGATTTAGTGGACTACGAGAGACAGCGTGCCGGCGAGTATGTAATCTGAATTTTATGAGAAAATAAGAAGCGTGGGAATGGATTGATCCGACACAGTGGAAGTAAAATAATAAGCCGGAATTTATCAGTCTGACACAGTGGGAGTAAAATAATAAGGAAGAAAGAAATGGAAAAGGCAGTGGATTTTACGAGACTTGAAAAAAATATCATCGAGGTCATACAGGAAGAACAGATAAAACTTGGTTACCGGAGTGAACTGATCCGGTTATATTATCCGATTACCTCGCTGAACCGTTTCTTCCATACCGATGCAGCAGAAAAAGAGATGTCAGAACTGCTTGCAGAATTTTCAAAAAAGACGGTGCAGACACTTGGCGGGGTGGAAATCTCCAATAAAGGTGAGCGTTTCTGTATTGCAATTCCGCCGAGCGGTGTCGATTATGTGCATGAACACACGAACGGAAGTGAGTTCATTGCCAGTTTTATAGAAACAATCGGAAAACATGGCTGCACGATAGACGAGCTTTTACAGCAGTTTCACAGATATTCAGATCATGTACATGTAGAACGGACGACACACGGGGAATTTGATTATCTGGTTTACTTTGAGGATGGGGTGCCGGATGATTACCGTTACTGCATCACGGATGAGGGCTGCCATCTGATCTATCATCGTTTTACACCGGAAGATTATGAAGATTTTCAGTTTTAAATACAGAAGATTAAAATAAATCAATAAAATTGATAAAATCACACCTTGCGGAACTCGAAAAAGGTATGTTATTATGTAAAACAGAAAATGAAATGCAATGAAAAGGAATAGTAACAGCGGAATGGAAATCAGAGAGCTGCCGGAAGGTGCGAGGCAGTCAGAGTGAAGTTGTGAACTCGCCTTGGAGCTGCCGGCTGAAGGAATCGGATGTATTATGAATGAGCAGATGATACTGGGTAGGCTTGGACGGATCGCCCGCCGTAAGAGGGAAAAGGCATGATAGTGCCGGATGAGTGCATGCATGACGATACAGGTCATTCATGAAACAGAGTGGTACCGCGTGAAGAAAATTTTGCGTCTCTGTATGACAAAACCACACAGGTTTTGCATACAGAGATTTTTTGTATCATGAGAAATTATTATGACATTTTTTCTTACACAAAAAGCTCTCCGGACAGAAAACAGAAAGTGACACACAGAAAATAGAATCATTGTTAAAACAGGATAAGGAGAATGAATATGAATTTTGATGTTGCAGAAAAATACGGAAAAGCATATTTTATGCCGCCGGAAGTTACATATGACTGGGTAAAGAAGGATGCGATCGAAAAGCCGCCGATCTGGTGCAGCGTGGATCTGCGTGATGGCAACCAGGCACTGATCGAGCCGATGAGCTTAGAGGAAAAAATTGAATTTTTCCAGATGCTTGTAGACATTGGATTCAAGGAGATCGAGGTTGGTTTCCCGGCAGCTTCAGAGACAGAGTACAATTTCATGCGTGCCTTAATCGAGCGCAATATGATCCCGGAAGATGTTACCGTTCAGGTTTTAACACAGGCGCGTGAGCACATCATTAAAAAAACATTTGAGGCAGTCAAAGGCGCACCGCACGCAGTGATCCATCTTTACAACTCCACCTCTGTTGCACAGAGAGAGCAGGTCTTTAAAAAGAGCAGGGAAGAAGTAAAGAAACTTGCAGTGGATGGAGCGATTCTGTTAAGAGATCTTGCAGCACAGACAGATGGAAACTTTACATTTGAGTACAGCCCGGAGAGCTTCCCTGGAACAGAGGTCGACTATGCCGTGGAAGTCTGCAACGCCGTACTGGATGTGTGGAAACCGGATAAGGAACACAAAGCGATCATCAACATTCCGACTACGGTTCAGATTGCAATGCCGCATGTATTTGCATGCCAGATCGAGTATATTCACAAACATTTAAAATACAGAGATAACGTGATCTTAAGCGTACATCCGCACAACGACAGAGGCTGCGGTATCAGTGATGCTGAGTTTGGTGTATTAGCGGGAGCTGACCGTGTGGAAGGTACTCTGTTTGGAAATGGAGAGCGTACCGGAAACGTGGATATCGTGACACTTGCAATGAATATGGTATGCCACGGCGTAGATCCGAAACTTGATTTCTCCAACATTGCAGCAATCCGTGAGAAATATGAGCGTTTTACCAGAATGAGAGTTTATGAGCGTACTCCGTATGCCGGAGATCTTGTGTTTACTGCATTTTCCGGTTCCCATCAGGATGCGATCTCAAAAGGTATGGCATGGAGAGAGGCAGGAAAGAGCGGCGGGCGCTGGGATGTTCCGTATCTGCCGATCGATCCGAAGGATGTCGGAAGAGAGTACGAATCCGATGTGATCCGAATCAACAGCCAGTCCGGTAAGGGAGGAGTTGCTTTCGTATTAAAACAGAACTTTGGCATGTCCCTGCCGGATAAGATGAAAGAGGAAGTCGGTTATCTGATCAAAGGTGTATCCGATCACAGACACGAAGAGCTGACACCGGATATGATCTATCAGGTATTTACCGGGAATTACGTCAATATCAAAGATGTATTTGATGTGGCGGAGTGCCATTTCGAGCAGAAAGACGGCATTGCCGCAAGTGTGACGATCGAGCAGAACGGTGAGCGCAGAGTGATCGAGACAAGCGGAAACGGACGCCTCGATGCGGTCAGCAACGCAATCAAGATGTATTTTGGCATCAGCTATGAGCTGGCAACCTACCAGGAGCATGCAATCTCAGAGGGATCTTCCTCAAAAGCAGCGGCTTATGTGGAGATCATCTGTCAGGGCAGACATTTCTGGGGCGTCGGCGTGGATGAGGATATCATCAAGAGTTCCATCGCAGCACTGGTTTCTGCCGCAAATAAGATGGCAAAAAGCGAAAACATCATTGAGGGCAGAGATGAACGCATCATGGAGATCATGAATTACATCCAGAATAACTATGCGGATGTGACGATGGATGTCCTGGCAGAAAAATTTGGACTTTCCAAACCGTATCTTTCCAAATATATCAAGGAAAAATCCGGTATGACATTCCAGGATGCAGTGAAGGCTGCGCGGATGAAAAAAGCGAGAAGACTGTTAAAAGAGTCAAATCAGACGGTGGAGTCGATTGCAGCGAGTGTGGGATATGAGAACGTGGAGCATTTTAACCGCCTGTTCAAAAAGGCGTATGAGATGACACCGGTACAGTTCCGCAGACAGTATAAATAAAAAACAAGAGGTGCTTCCGGAAATCTGTTCCGGTGAGCACCTCTTGTTTTTGTGATAACAGATCTGTTTAAAATATGCACAGATTGTTGTTTGTGAAAATGATATACTAATATATAGATGTATATGTATCAGGTTATTTAATATGTTTTTTGATCGCATCAAAACTTTCTTTGCTGATGACATGCTCCATACGGCATGCATCTTCTGCTGCAATTTTCGGGTCGACACCGAGGCGTGTCAGCCAGTCTGTTAAAAGTTCGTGACGCTCATAGATCATTTCTGCAATTTCACGGCCGGAATCGGTCAGATAAATATATCCCTCTTTCGTAACGGTAATATTATTTTTTTCGCGTAAATTTTTCATTGCAACGCTGACACTTGATTTTTTGAAACCAAGCTCTTCGGCGATATCAACGGAGCGTACGACCGGGTTACGTTTGCTCAGTACCAGGATGGTCTCTAAATAGTTCTCAGATGATTCGTTTACCTGCATAAAAATACCTCTTTTCTGTCTATATGGTGATCACCTGACAGGAAACGAAATCCCATCAGGGAAAATGTGCCCCGCCTAAAATATATTGATAACAGTATATCATAATTCAAAGACAACAGCAAATTTTATTTGTATTTTAGCGGGTACAGAACCGGAAAATGGATAAAAATTCCTTGCTATGCAGAATGCGTTTTGATATAATACATCCATAGCACAATTTATATGAAAATCATGTGAGAGGTAATATTGTTCACATGCAGAAATGGAGAGTACTATGTTAGACAGTGCGGACGGGGACGCGGATCCTTACCCGAATCAGAATAACAAAATGAAAAGATCAATATTGAAATATGAGAAAGCATAACTGCCGTTTGGAGAGACAAACAGGTGCAGCTATGCTTTTTTGCGTGGAAAGAGAGGAATTATTTTTTATGGGAAGTGACTCATTGTTTTTTATCATTATTGCGATATGCCTGATCATGTCAGCATATTTTTCGGCGACGGAGACCGCATTTTTGTCGCTGAACCGGATCCGCATGAAAAATATGGCAGACAAAGGAAATAAACGGGCGGCGCTGGTGCTTGAACTGGAAGAAAAGTACGACAACCTGTTGTCAACGATCCTGATCGGAAACAATATTGTAAATATTTTATCTTCCTCCTTAGCAACGATCCTGTTTGTAAAAATGCTTGGGGATGCGAAGGGGGCCAGTGTTTCAACGATCGTTACGACAGTTCTGGTTTTGATCTTTGGTGAGATTTCACCAAAAAGCATTGCAAAAGAATCACCGGATAAATTTGCACTGTTTTCCGCACCGATCATTGCTGTTCTGGTAAAAATCCTGACACCGGTTAATTTTGTGTTTGCACAGTGGAAAAAACTGCTGTCACACATCTTTAAGTCAGAAGAGGAGCCGGGAATCACAGAAGAAGAACTGCTCACCATTGTGGATGAGGCACAGGCAGGCGGCGGTATCGGAGAAGATGAGCGTGTACTGATCCGCAGCGCGATCGAGTTTGATGAGCTGGAGGCAGTGGATATTTACACACCGCGAATTGATATTGTCGGTATCCCGGTGGATATGCCAAAAGATGAGATCGCCAAAATATTTGCGGACACCGGATATTCGAGACTTCCGGTCTATGAGGAAAATATTGACCAGATCATTGGTATTTTATATCAGAAAGATTTTTACAACTTTATTTACCGTTCGGATGTGACGATCCGTGACTCAGTGCGACCGGTTATTTTTACACCGAAAAATAAAAAGATCGATGATCTTTTGCGGGAACTTCAGCAGAAGAAACTGCACATTGCGGTTGCGATGGATGAATACGGCGGAACGGCTGGAATCATTACGCTTGAAGATATTTTAGAGGAACTTGTCGGTGAGATCTGGGATGAGCACGATAAGGTCGAGACAGAAATTGAGCGCATCAGCGACAATGAATATCTGGTTGCCGGAAAAACAAAAGTGGAAAAACTGTTTGAATGTTTAGACCGCGAGGCAGAATTTGATGTGCAGACCGTCAGCGGCTGGGTGATGGAACTGTTTGAATGTATACCGAAAGCCGGAGATTTTCATACGGATGAAGAATTTAAACTTGAGATAGAAGTGACAGAGATGTCCGGCAAACGGATCGAGCAGGTAAGGATACGCGACCTGCGGGAACCGGAAGAGGAAGAAAAAGAATAAATCAGAATATATATTCTCGTAAAAAAACTGGGGGACTAGAACCCCAGTTTTTTTAATTCCTCCGAAAACTCTGCGCGCAGCAGCTTTCTGGAAAGCACAGCCGCATAAAATCCGTCGAGTGCCTGCTCATAAATATGCTGATACTGCACGAAGTGAAAACGGATGGTATCTTTCCAGTTGTCCGCAGTCACCAGACGGTCTTCTTCAAGGTGGTAATCAAAGAGGTTGCTGCGCAGTTCATAAAGTGCTGCATAGCGGAAAGATTCGGATAACAGTGCCAGACAGGTATCGTGGTCCGGCAGTCTGGTGAGTCCGAGTGCACCGAAACGTTTCTGCACGGCAAAGCGGGAAGCCGTTCCGTTTAAAAGCCCCGTAACTTCCGTCGCAAGCAGTGTCTCAAGGTCAGTCTTGTAATAGCCGAGTGTTGCGTCAACAAGCGTGTTGGAAAGTTCCACGAAAAATGGCTGCAGCATACAGTTTTTCGTCTCAAAATATTCATCCATGAAATCGTAAAGCGCTGTGTCGTCGCCGGTGAACTGGTAACTGTCATGGTAGGCGGCGCCAAACTGCGGAAGCAGTGAACCAAGTGCTGACGGATATCTCGTCAGAGCCAGATATAAAACGGCATAAAATTCCGCACCGCTGCCGATGAGTGCATCCAGACGGATATCAGCATCGTCCAATGCAACAGAACCAAGTACCGGATATTTTGTCAGAATCAGGTCATCAATGATGGCAAGCTCATCACCTAATGCAAATTCGTCAAATGCATTCTCTAAGATGCTGATTGCGGTATATAAGAAAAAGGCGTCAAAACTGTCCTCCTCCGGTATCGGACAAAAATAAGGATCCAGAGCCAGATAATCGCTGATCAGGGAAAAGTCGAGTGCATCTTCCATTGGAAATAACGTTTCTTTTATATAAGCGGCAAGTGTATCATCCTCTTTTCCTGCAAAGGATAAAAAGCGATAGACCGTGTAGGTCAAAATACGTTTTACCCCGTACTCCGGGTGTGCGTGCATATAATCCGGAATCAGTTCCGGTGAAAATAACTGGTTCATAATAGTCTCCATTCCTGCCCCCGATTTTGAGGCATCATTAAATTCTATTTGTAAAACATTTACTGCAAAATATCATCTGTCAGAATATTAAGATATTTGTTGCGTTTGACGATTTATTATAGCATTATATAGGAGGGTTGTCACTTGATTTAAAGGGAAACGGATTGTTCTTGTTTTTGCACAAAAAAATGCAATTCCTATCTTGACAATAGGAATTGATGATGTATAATACTTATATCATATCAACAAACTAGGAAATGAAACAGAATGGTGATGGATACACACAGAATATACGGACTTTCAGCTAGTATGAGCAGCATATAAAATGGATAAGATAAGGATAAAGAAAGGAACGATATCATGGCAAAATTAATTTATTTAGATAATGCAGCAACCACACAGGTATATCCGGAAGTATTAGATGCAATGCTTCCATATTTTACAGAATACTACGGCAACCCTTCTGCAATCTATTCTTTCGCAGGGGAGAGCAAAAAGGCTGTCGATGAGGCAAGGGCAAATGTCGCAGCGCTCATCAATGCAAGAACCGAGGATATCTATTTTACCGGCGGCGGCAGCGAGTCAGACAACTGGGCATTAAAGGCAACTGCAGAGGCATATGAGTCCAAAGGAAAACATATCATCACAAGCAGGATCGAACATCATGCGATTCTTCACACCTGTGCATATTTAGAGCAGAAAGGTTATGAGGTAACTTATCTGGATGTTGATGAGGATGGAAAGATCAGCCTTGAGGAATTAGAGAAAGCGATCCGCCCGGATACGATCTTAATTTCCATTATGTCAGCAAACAATGAGATTGGAACAATCGAGCCAATCAAAGAGATCGGTAAGATCGCACATGACCACGGCGTATTATTCCACACAGATGCGGTACAGGCATTTGGACATATCCCGATCGACGTGGAAGAGATGAACATCGACATGTTAAGTGCAAGCGGCCACAAGATCAACGGACCAAAGGGTATTGGTGTGATGTATATCCGCAAAGGCGTTAAAATCCGTTCCTTCATCCACGGCGGTGCACAGGAGAGAAAACGTCGTGCAGGTACACACAATGTTCCGGGTATCGTCGGAATCGGTACAGCTGCAAAACTTGCAAAAGAGAATATGGAAGAGCGCAGTGCAAAAGAGATCGCATTAAGAGATCATCTGATCGAGCGTGTATTAAAAGAGATCCCTTATACCAGATTAAACGGACACCGCACAGACCGTCTGCCGAACAATGCAAACTTCTGCTTCCGTTTTATCGAGGGTGAGTCCATGCTGATTCTCTTAGATCAGGCAGGTATCTGCGGTTCCAGTGGATCTGCATGTACTTCAGGTTCCTTAGACCCGTCCCATGTACTTCTTGCAATCGGTCTGCCGCATGAGATCGCACACGGTTCCCTGCGTCTGACTTTATCCGAGAAGAACACGATGGAAGAGATCGACTATACCGTAGACGAGTTAAAGAAGATTATCGAGCGTCTGCGAGGTATGTCCCCATTATATGAGGATTTTGTAAAAAAACAGAACCAGTAATCAGGATTGAAAATTGAGCGTAAAGAGATAAAAAGGAGAAATCAGATATGTACAGTGAGAAAGTAATGGATCATTTTAATCATCCGAGAAACGTTGGAGAGATGGAAAATCCAAGCGGTGTAGGTACCGTTGGTAATGCAAAATGCGGCGATATCATGCGAATGTATCTTGATATTGACGATAACGGTATCATTCAGGAAGCAAAATTCAAGACATTTGGATGCGGTGCAGCCGTTGCAACCAGCAGTATGGCAACCGAACTTGTAAAAGGAAAAACGATCCAGGAAGCACTTGAAGTTACCAATAAAGCCGTTATGGAAGCATTAGACGGACTTCCACCGGTAAAAGTACACTGTTCCCTGTTAGCAGAGGAAGCAATCCATGCAGCACTCTGGGATTATGCAGAGAAAAACGGTATCAAAATCGAAGGACTAGAGCGTCCGGTAAATGATATCAGCGAAAAAGAAGAGGAAGAAGAATACTAGAAAAATATCAAATGAAGGAGAAGTGATCTATGGGAAAGAAACATTTGAGCGAAAGAAATCTGGGTTTTGAAACATTGCAGTTACATGTAGGACAGGAGGAGGCAGATCCGGTTACAGATGCGAGAGCAGTGCCGATCTACGCAACCTCTTCCTATGTATTCCATAACAGCCAGCACGCAGCAGACCGTTTTGGCCTGAAAGATGCGGGCAACATCTACGGAAGACTTACCAATCCGACCGAGGATGTATTTGAAAAAAGAATTGCAGCATTAGAGGGCGGTGTTGCCGCACTCGCAGTTGCATCCGGTGCAGCAGCGATCACATACACGATCGAAAACCTTGCACATGCAGGCGATCATATCGTTGCAGCAAATAATATTTACGGTGGTTCCTATAACCTGTTAGAGCATACACTTCCGGACTATGGAATCACAACTACTTTTGTTGATCCACTCGATGTTTCAAACTTTGAAAAAGCGATTCAGGACAACACCAAGGCTCTTTACATAGAGACATTTGGAAATCCAAACTCAGATGTCAGCGACATTGAGGCAATCGCAAAGATCGCCCATGCGCATAAAATTCCACTTGTTGTGGACAATACATTTGCAACCCCGTATCTGCTCAGGCCGATCGAATACGGCGCAGACATTGTTGTTCATTCTGCAACAAAATTCATTGGCGGACATGGAACCGCAATCGGCGGTGTCATCGTCGACAGTGGAAAATTTGACTGGGAGGCATCCGGTAAGTTCCCTGCCATCACGGAACCGAACCCGAGCTATCACGGAATCAGTTTTTCACAGGCAGCAGGTCCTGCAGCATTTGTCACAAGAATCCGTGCAATCTTACTCCGTGACACCGGGGCAACGATTTCACCGTTCCACGCATTTATGTTTTTACAGGGACTTGAAACATTGTCCCTGCGTGTAGAACGTCATGTGGAAAATGCATTAAAGGTTGTAGAGTATTTAAACAATCATCCTCAGGTGGAAAAAGTACATCACCCATCCGTTACAGAGGATAAAGAACAGCAGGAATTATACAAAAAATACTTCCCGAACGGCGGCGGTTCAATCTTTACCTTTGAGATCAAAGGGGATGAGCAGAAGGCAAAAGATTTTATTGATAATCTTGAGATCTTTTCCTTACTTGCAAACGTGGCAGATGTGAAATCACTTGTCATTCATCCGGCTTCTACCACACATGCACAGTTAAATGAGGCAGAGCTGGCAGAGCAGGGAATCTACCCGAACACGATCCGTCTTTCCATCGGAACAGAGAATATCAGGGACATCATTGAGGATCTTGATGAAGCATTTAAGGCAGTAAAGTAGAAATAAGTTCCTTATTTTTACTTTGAAGTCTGCAAAAAGCATTGCAGACTTCAGAAATGAAAAATTTCAGAATAGGAGAGGAATATCATGGCAAAAGTTTATCAGAGTGCAACAGATTTGATTGGAAACACACCTTTATTAGAGGTAACAAAATTAGAGAAAAGCAAAGGACTTGAGGCAAAAGTTCTTATAAAACTTGAGTATTTTAACACATCAGGAAGTGTAAAAGACCGTGCTGCATACTATATGGTAAAAGATGCAGAGGAGAAAGGTCTTTTAAAGGAAGGTTCCGTGATCATTGAGCCGACTTCCGGAAACACAGGTATCGGTCTTGCTTCTATCGCAGCAGCAAAAGGATACCGTATCATCTTAACAATGCCGGAGACCATGAGTGTTGAGCGTCGTAACATCTTAAAAGCATACGGTGCAGAGATCGTTTTAACAGAGGGTGCAAAGGGAATGAAAGGTGCGATCGCAAAAGCAGAAGAGCTTGCAAAAGAAATCCCGGGAAGCTTTATCCCATCCCAGTTTACCAACCCGGCAAACGTACAGGCCCATTTCGAGACAACAGGACCGGAGATCTGGGCAGATACAGACGGTAAGGTAGATATCTTTGTTGCAGGTGTTGGTACCGGCGGAACAGTTACAGGTGTCGGACAGTACTTAAAATCACAGAACAAAGATGTAAAAGTTGTTGCAGTTGAGCCGGAGACTTCTCCTGTTCTTTCCAAAGGAACAGCAGGTCCTCACAAGATCCAGGGAATCGGTGCAGGATTTGTTCCGGAGGTATTAGATACCAGGATTTATGATGAGGTATTTCCGGTAGCAAACGAGGATGCATTTACAACCGGAAAAGAGCTTGCAAAAGCAGAGGGTGTATTAGTCGGAATTTCCTCCGGTGCAGCTTTATATGCTGCAATCGAGCTTGCAAAACGCCCGGAAAACAAAGGAAAAACAATCGTTGCCCTTCTTCCGGACAGTGGTGACCGTTATTACTCCACAGCATTATTCGCAGACTAAAGAAAGCGTATCGCCTGAAAAACAGGTAATAGCCTTAAAAATAAATCATAGACAAAAACAGGCAAAAAAGTGTCACATCGTATGGTGTGGCACTTTTTATTTTGTGGCAAGTGTGCTAAAATTACATTTAATGCATTATAATCTTTTAACATAAAAGAAATCATTATGGCATAAAGTGAGGACACAGATGGAAGCGAAAAGACAGGATATCGGGATGGATATAGATGAAAATAAAAAAGAAGAAACGCAGAAAAGCACCAGTGCGGTCCGCGAGATTTTAAGCTGGGTACTTACATTTGCCCTGGCGATCGGGGCAGCATTTCTGATCAAGAATTATCTGATCATCAACGCAGATGTGCCGACAGGCTCCATGGAAAATACGATCATGCCGGGGGACCGCCTGATCGGAAATCGTCTCGCATTTTTAAAGGATACACCGGAGCGCGGGGATGTTGTGATTTTCCATTATCCGGATGATGAGGAAGAACTTTATGTAAAAAGAGTGATCGGACTGCCGGGGGAGGAAGTCCGCATTGACGATGGAAAGATTTATATTGATGGAAGTGAAACGCCGCTGGAGGAAGATTATTTGAAGGAAGAATGGACGGTGGCAACAGGACCATATTTATTTGAAGTACCGGATGACTGTTATCTGGTATTAGGGGATAACCGGAATGACTCCTGGGACGCGCGTTACTGGGATAACAAATATGTAAGTATCGATAAAATCCTCGGTAAAGGAGAGGTCATTTACTGGCCGCTGCAGGACATCGGAAAAATCAGATAGCAATCAAAAATGCATAGATTTTAAATGGAAGTGTTTGGAAACAGGCATTGTATGAGATCGGACACAGGGGGATCAGACATGATAACATTTCTTTCAAAGTTTTTTATTAAAGAAAAAGAGGATAAAGGAAAGATCAGACAGGAGTATGGTATTCTCTGCGGTATGGTCGGAATCTTTTTAAATATTCTGCTTTTCTGTGGCAAATTTTTTGCAGGAACGATCAGCCATTCGATCGCTGTGACTGCGGATGCATTCAACAACCTGTCAGATGCAGGATCTTCCGCTGTTACGCTGATCGGATTTAAGCTGGCAGGAGCAAAACCGGACTCGGAGCATCCGTTTGGCCACGGACGGATCGAATATGTATCGGGACTGATCGTTGCGGCAGCAATCCTTCTGATGGCGTATGAACTGATCAGGGATTCTATTATAAAGATCATTCATCCGGAAGAAACAGAGTTTTCCGTAATGGTGGTTGTGATCCTCATTATTTCGATTCTTGTAAAACTGTATATGTATCTTTATAACAGTGGGGTTGCCAAAAAAATTGATTCTGCTGCCATGAAGGCAACGGCAACCGACAGTCTGAGCGATACCTGCGCAACAGCAGTGGTACTTATGGCAGCTTTGATCGGACATTTTACCGGAATCTATGTGGATGGCTATTGTGGTGCATTAGTTGGTGTATTTATCATGTTTGCGGGCATCGGAGCTGCGAAAGATACCTTAAATCCGCTTTTAGGGCAGCCGCCGGAGGAGGAATTTGTGCAGAAGATCGATCAGATCGTAATGGCACATGAGGAGATCTGTGGAATCCATGACCTGATCGTACACGATTATGGCCCGGGAAGACAGATGGTATCACTGCATGCGGAAGTACCTGCGGAGGGCAATATCTTAGAGATCCATGATATTATTGATAATGTTGAAAATGAATTAAAAGAAAAGTTAGGCTGTGATGCGACGATACATATGGATCCGATCGTGACATCGGATGAACATGTCAGCGAGATGAAAGCGGCGGTAATATCTATTATCAAGGGGATTGATGAGCGGATCAATATGCATGATTTCCGCGTTGTAACGGGACCGACACATACGAATATTATATTTGATGTCCTGATACCGTATAAGTTTCAGATACAGGATGATGAGCTGGCAGCACGTATTACATCACAGGTAAGGGAACGTCTTGGAAATAATTATTACGTGGTTATCAAAGTAGATCATTCCTACGTGTAAAGGAGTCGGGCAATTCAGATTTTTACAAAGGAGAAACGTATGCAGACAAGTAACAAAGAACTGATCCTGCTGGTAGATGATGATCCGGGCAATCTCAAAAGAGCACAGACGATTCTGGGGGAAGAATTTCGTATTTCTGCGACTACATCTGGGAAAATGGCATTGTCACTTCTTTCAAAAGTGACACCGGATCTGATCCTTTTGGATGTAAATATGCCGGAAATGAACGGATTTGAAACACTGAAAAAGATTCGGGAACTTGAAAATGGATCTATGATACCGGTTGTGTTTCTGACCGGTGATAATGATGCTGAAACAGAAACAAAATGTTTTGAGGCAGGGGCTATGGATTTTGTCGGGAAGCCGTTTGTTTCCCAGGTATTAGTCAGCCGTGTGAAACGAATTTTAGAGAACAGACAGTACCAGAATCATTTAGAAGAGATGGTCGCCTCGCAGGTTGCGGAAATGACGCGTATGCAGGATGAAGTGATTACCGGTATCGCCAACCTGATCGAGAGCCGTGATGGCAGTACGGGACTTCATGTAAAAAATACCCAGAATTATGTACAGATACTGACAAAAGCGTTGAGGGAAAAGGGGATGTATCCGGATATCCTTGATCATAATTATGAGCTCAATACAGTAAAGGCATCGGTACTTCACGATATTGGAAAAATAAAAACACCAGATGCGATTCTTTTAAAACCGGGACGGCTGACGGACGAAGAGTTTGAAGTCATGAAACAGCATACGGTAGCCGGGTGTGAGATCATTGACCGGATCATCGGAAATGTGGAACATGAGGAATATGTGGATATTGCCAGAAAAATAGCACGATATCATCATGAAAGATGGGACGGTACGGGCTATCCGGATGGATTATCCGGGGAGGAGATTCCGTTATGTGCAAGGATCATGGCACTTGCTGATGTTTTTGATGCATTATATCAGGACCGGTGTTATAAGAAAGCAATCCGTCCCGCATCTAAGGTGTTTGAAATTATAAAGGAAAATAGCGGCTCTCAGTTTGATCCGAACCTTACAGAGATATTTCTGGAATTGCAGCGGGAAATTACAGACATAAGTGAATGAGAGGGGACGTTATGATAAGAGAAATCAAAAAGGACAGGGCGGGAGTGATCCCGTATGTACTTTATTTCATATATACTGTTTATATTGTAGTGGCAGCAGTTTATTTAAAATGGCCAAGCTGGGTAGCTGCGGTGATAATTTGTGGGCTTTTGGCGAGTATCGGACTTCGGATGCTGACAGGACGGTACAGCAGACTGGCGAAGTTATTTTGTTCTGTTATGATATGGATGAATATTATTTTATATACGGTATTCACGGACGGTTCGTCTCTTACCATGGCAACAGTAGCAGCAAGTGTTGTGATGTTGTCTCTTTTTGATCTGATTGAGATTAATTACGTTTCACTGGCGGCAACGATTCTTTTGTTTTGTCTTGATACATTCCTGTTAGATAAAGTAAATTATGATAATCCGATACGGGAAATGGAATTTTTTATGCAGTTTTTTGCGATCATTATTCTCGAGATCATGGAAAATAAACAGTTAAAAAACCGTATACAGCATGATATGGAATTCAATGAGACAATGCGTGAACTCGAGGATGCCAAACAGGCAAAAGATGATTTTATGGCAAATATTTCGCATGAGATCCGTACACCGTTAAATTCTATCATCGGAATCGGATCAGAATTACTGGATGCGAAAGTGGATGATACAACAAAGGAACAGCTGTATGATATTACAGTTGCGGGCAGGAATCTGATGTCTTTGGTATCAGATATCCTGGATTTTTCAGAACTTGAAAATGACACGATGGAGCTGGTGGAAGAACCATATAACATTACGTCTGTGATCAATGATGTGGTTAACATGGCACATGTGTGGAATAAAGAAAAGAATCTTGAGATCATTGTGGATTGTGAGGCGGATATTCCGAATAACCTGCTTGGAGACAGTCAGAAAATATATCGCATTATCTTAAATCTCATCAACAATGCGATCAAATTTACAGATGCCGGTGGTGTCATTTTGTTTGTCGGCGCCCGCAAGGAATCATACGGCATCAATCTTATGGTAAAGGTGAAAGATACCGGAATCGGGATGAGCGAAAAAAATATAGATGCACTGGAAAACACATACAATCAGGTAGATACGACCCGTGACCGGCGTGCGGGGGGTATTGGCTTAGGTCTTGCAATCTCACGCAAAATGATTGCAAAAATGAATGGACATATGCACATTGAGAGTGTTCCTGATGCAGGTACGACGGTTTCTATTATCATTCCACAGAGAGTACTGACGGATATGCCGCTTGTATCCGTGCGTGATGCCGGAGATAAAAAGATCATTTTTTATATGGATCTCGAGAGATACCGTTTCGGACAGCTTCGTGACGGATATCTTGAATGTATACAGAGGATGGTCGATCAGCTTCATGTAGATGCCGTGCGCTGTTCGACCATGCATGAACTAAAAAACCGCATCGATCATGAAAATTATCAGTTTTTGTTTGTTGCGGATGTCGAATATTTTATAGATCAAAGTTATTTTGACAGCCTGACTGCAAAAATGAAAGTTGTTGTCATGGCAAACTGGGATTGTGATCTGCAAAAAATCGGACCGGAAGTTCTGCTTATCTATCGCCCGATGCATGTATTCTCGGTTGCAACCATTTTGAATGGAGAAAAACTTCAGCAGGACGCATACGACGAACGGTGGCATCATGACAGATTCCGTGTAAAAGGAGCCAAAATTCTTGCAGTGGATGACAGTGCCATGAATTTAAAAGTTGTTTCAAGTCTGTTAAGCCATTATGGCATCACGATCGATACGGCATTGAGCGGTAGTGAGGCAATTGATAAAATCAGTGACAGAAGCTATGATCTCGTGTTTATGGATCATATGATGCCGGAAATGGATGGCGTGGAATGTATGCACAGGATTCATGAATTACCGCGGTTCCGTGAACGGAAAATACCGATCATTGCACTGACAGCCAATGCCATAGGCGGAGCCAGAGAGATGCTGATCAGGGAAGGATTCGATGATTTTGTTGCGAAACCGATTGAAAAATCTGCGATGGAACGTGTCCTTCGCAAATATTTAAGCATGTTTATTGAAAAAGATACGGGAGAGGAACAGGTTACCTGCAAGACAGAAGAAAACAGTGGATTATCCGGACAATTCAAAGAAGGAAGGAAAGAATTTGAGGCTGCAGGAATTGACCGCCGGCTTGGGCTTTCCTACTTTGACAATAATGAAGCGGATTATATGGAGATCGTGCAGTGTTTTTATGAACAGGGAAGAAGTCAGATCCAGACATTACAGGAGCTGTATGATAAAAAAGACTGGGAAAATTATAAGATCAATGTACATTCCCTGAAAGGACAAAGTCTTACGATCGGTGCAAAAGAGCTTTCAAAAAGGGCAAAGAGGATGCAGGAGGCATGTGAGCATGGGGATGAAAATTATATCATACAAAACCATACGGAGCTGATCGCAGACTATTGTTCGATCCTTGATGGGCTGTCTAAGTATGTGACGGTGGGGGAAGAAAAAAATCCAGTGCAGAAACTATCGGCAGCAATCGACAATTTTGACCAGGCAGAGGCAATGAAGCTGTTAGAGATGATAAAAAATGAGATGGGCAGTTCGATGGCGGATTCGGATACACAGTTGATCGCTGATATGGAAGCCCAGATTGAACTGTTTGATTTTATCAGTGCTGCGGAAACATTAAAAAAATGGGGAGGTGCGGACAATGAGTAAGCTGAGTGACAGAATTATCCAGGTACTGATCCGGAAAGATGTTTCAATTCATGCACAGTTATTCCGCTTTATGTCGCTGCTTGGAACGATCGCGATGGCAGTGGGGGGAGTTTATACGCTTGCCGAGGGAATGGAGATAAAAAATGTCGCAGCATTATTTGCCGGGGCGCTTTTTATGGGCATGCTTTTCTGGGCAGGAAATAAATTCCAGCAATATGATCTCTGTTCTTTCATTCTGATGTCAGGGCTGAATGGAATTTTTCTTCCAGTTACGTTTCTGCGCTCCGGAGGCTTAAAAAGCGGTATGCCGCTTTGGTTTGTTCTTGGTTTCATCTCGCTTTTTTTCCTGCTGCGGGGGAAAAGTCTTGTCGCGGGAACTGTTATAACGATCATTGCGGATGCGTATTGTTTTTACACTGCATATGTTCATCCGGAACGGATCACTTATATGGAATCGGAATCTGTAGTTTATGGGGATATTATCGTGAGTGCGGTCATAACCATCTTTCTGACCTGTGCGTTTATGTTTATCCAGATCACACTCTCTGAATATCAGAGAAAAGAAAATGAAAAGCAGCAGGCGGAGTTAGTTGCCGCAATGAATACACAGAGCCGTTTCCTTGCAAATATGAGCCATGAAATCCGTACGCCGATCAATACGATCATAGGATTAAATGAAATGACACTTCGGGAGGAGAATCTGTCAGACGATATTATTGAGAATGCCAATAATATCCAGAGTGCAAGTAAGATGCTTTTGTCCCTGATCAATGATATTTTAGACCTGTCCAAAATTGAGGCGGGGAAAATGGAAGTTGTTCCGGCGCGTTATGAGACAGGAGAATTATTCAGTGAAATTGTAAACACGACCTGGATCCGTGCACATGAGAAAAATCTGGAATTTTGTGTCAATGTATCTGAAAAACTGCCATCCATGCTTTATGGCGACGAGATGAGGATCAAACAGGTTTTAACCAATATTTTAAGTAATGCGATCAAGTATACGCAAAAGGGATCCGTCACGCTGTTTGTGGAGAGTGAGCAGACGGGAGCGGACGAAATCCTTTTAAAAATGGCTGTGATCGATACCGGTATGGGAATCCGTCAGGATGATATGAAATACCTGTTTGACAGTTTTAAACGGGTCAATGAAGGCAGCACAAAAGGAATCGAGGGAACAGGCCTTGGACTTTCTATCTGCAGCCAGCTTGTAAATCTGATGGGTGGTCAGATCACGGTTGACAGTATTTATCAGAAAGGTTCTACATTTACGATTACGATTCCACAGAAAATTGTAAATGCCACGCCGCTTGGAAATCTCAATTACAATAGTTCCTCAAGACATCAGAGGTCTTCATATAAAAAAAGTTTTGAAGCACCGGAAGCAAAAGTTCTTGTTGTGGATGACAATGATATGAATCTGCTTGTCGCTAAAAAACTGCTTCGGGAAACCAAAGTCCAGCTTGCATTGGCGCATAGTGGAATGGAATGTCTGAAGCTGACGGCAAAAAATAATTACGATGTGATTTTTATGGATCACATGATGCCGGAGATGGATGGTGAAAAAACCATGGATCTGGTGCGCAACCAGCAGGGTGGATTCTGCCGCAAAACGCCGATTATTGCATTGACGGCAAATGCAATGTCAGGTGCGGAAGAAAAGTATCGTAAAATGGGATTTTCCGACTATCTTGCAAAACCGATCAACGGAATCCTTTTTGAGGCAATGCTGCTCCGTTATCTGCCGAAAGAGCGTATTGAATATATGATCGATCCGGATGAAATCAGTGAGATGGACGGATTCCGTATCTTAGGGCAGAAGAAAAAGCAAAGGCTGATCGTCAGCACGGACAACGTTGTGGATCTGCCGAATGATGTGATCCGGCAGCTTGGAATACCGGTCATGCATTATTTTGTAAATACGGAATACGGGCATTACGAGGATATGGTGGAAATCCATTCAGACAGTCTGCTTTCTTATATTGAAAAAGATCAGTATGCTAAGTCGGAAGCACCGACAGTCGGGGAATATGAGACATTTTTTGGAAATCTGCTTGAGGAGGCGGAACAGGTACTGCATATCAGTATTGCTTCAGGATCCGGAAAGGGATTTGAGAATGCAAGCCAGGCGGCAGCCGGATTTTCCCATGTGCAGGTGTTTGATTCCGGTCATTTGTCGAGCGGTACAGGCCTGATGGTTATGCATGCAGCCAATATGGTGCTGAAAAATAAGGATCTGGATGAAATATTACAGAGTCTGGAAGCAATACAGCCTAAAATACAGACAAGCTTTATTTTAGACAGTTCAAAACAGCTTTACCGCAGTGGACTTTTAAATAAGCAGGTATGGAAAATGACAGAGATGCTGCAGTGTCATCCGGTTCTGGCATTGCACAAAAAGAAAATTGTACCGGCAGCGATCTTTTTTGGAAATACACAGGATGTTTATCAAAAATATATACACGCGCAGATGGCGCGATGGTCGCCGATTGATCAGAAAGTCTTATTTATAACATCTGCGGGTTGTTCGAAAGAGACGAAAGATATGATTTTAGAGGAAGTGCAAAAGTATAAAAAATTTGATCAGATCTACATGCAGGAGGCATCAGCAGCGATTACAAGTAACTGTGGAGCCGGCTGTTTTGGACTTATTTATATGCTGCAGTAAAATTTGGTCTGAAAAACAGTATTGACATTTTAAGAAAGCGTGTTATACTCAGACACATAAAAATAGAATATGATCTTCAGGGCAGGGTGTGATTCCCTACCGGTGGTATAGCCCACGAGCCGTAAGGCATGATTCGGTGTAATTCCGAAGCCGACAGTATAGTCTGGATGAAAGAAGATATGGATAAGCAGGATTTAAAGGATCGTTTTAAACGGTTGGTAAGATAATGCATACATGGCTCTGAAATAGTTTTATTTCAGAGTCTTTTTGTTTGTGACAATAGAATGTTCGCGGAGCGCGTATTTTATTGCTGCAAAAATTAGATATCCTGCCGGATATCAGAAACGGAAAAAAGTTTCGCATGGTATCCCGGTTTTTAAAATATGTCATTTTAGAAATCCCTAAAATCCGGTTTTAAGAAGCTCTGAACGATCGTGTTCAGAGCTTCTTTTTATGGCAATAGAATATTCCCGGAGTGTGTATTCTATCGTCATGAAGCAACAGAGATTGCAGATTTTATCTTGCAGGAAAGGGAAGGTATTCATGCAGCAGGAAAGATATATGCGCCGGGCAATGGAACTTGCAGAGCTTGGCAGAGGATGGACAAAGACAAATCCGGTGGTCGGTGCGGTTCTTGTAAAAGAGGACAGAATCATCGGGGAAGGCTATCATAAAAAATTTGGCGGACTTCACGCAGAGCGGGAAGCGCTGGCGGATTGCAGGAGCAGGGGAGAGGATCCGGCAGGAGCAGATCTTTATGTGACATTAGAACCGTGCTGCCATTACGGGAAAACGCCTCCGTGTACACAGGCGGTCATAGAAGCCGGGATCAGCCATGTGTTTGTTGGGGCGGAAGACATCAATCCGCTTGTGGCGGGAGCCGGGATCCGGCAGTTAAGGGAGCAGGGCATCCTGGTGACGGAAGGAGTTTTACAGGAGGAATGTGAGTATCAGAACCGGATATTTTTTCATTATATCCAGACAAAACTGCCCTATGTGCGGATGAAATATGCGATGACACTGGATGGAAAAATTGCGTCGGCATCCGGAAAATCGCAATGGATTACCGGAGAGGCGGCAAGAGAACAGGTACACCGCATGCGGCATGAAATGACCGGAATCATGGTTGGGGCAGGCACGGTAATCGCGGATGATCCAATGTTAAACTGCCGTCTGCCGCAGACAAAAGACCCGGTCAGGATCGTCTGTGATACGACATTGCGTATACCGCTTAAGAGCCGGATCGTGCAGACTGCAGAGGAGCAGAATACCATCATTGCAACCTGCTGTCAGGATGAGGCGAAGATCAGGGAATATCAGAAATATGGATGCCGGATCATAGTGACAGAACATGCGGATGGAAAAGTGGATTTAAAAGAACTGATGCGGCAGCTCGGAGCAGACGGGATCGAGAGCGTATTGCTTGAGGGTGGTGCCATGCTGAACTGGTCGGCGTTAGAAGCCGGGATCGTCAATGAGGTGTATGCGTATGTGGCACCGAAACTGTTTGGCGGTGCAGATGCCAAAAGTCCGGTTGCAGGAATGGGCGTGGATCATCCCGATGATGCGTACCATCTGGTCAATCAGAGGGTACAGCAAGTGGGGGAGGACATTCTGATTGCTGGGGAACTGAAAAATAAATGAGAGGAAAACAGATACATAAGGTTTGAACATACCGTAAAAAGCAGGGAGGGGAGAAAACTTGTTTACAGGAATTGTGGAAGAGGTCGGAAGGATCATAACAGCAGACCGGAAAGGCAATTCTGCCAGACTGAAAATAGAGGCAGAAAAAGTATTAGAGGATATCAAAATTGGTGACAGCATTGCCGTAAATGGAATCTGTCTTACAGTGACATCTTTCGGGAAAAACTACTTTACTGCCGATGTAATGCACGAAACGCTGCGGAGGTCATCGATTGGAGAAGCAGCGGTGGGAAGTCCGGTGAACCTGGAACGTGCGATGGCGGCAAACGGCAGATTTGGCGGTCATATCGTGACAGGACATATCGACGGAACCGGAACAATCTGTGAGGTCAAATCAGACGAGATCGCGGTTTGTTATTCCATCAAAGCACCGGAGAAGATCATGCATTACATTGTTGAAAAGGGTTCTGTTGCGGTGGATGGGATCAGCCTTACCGTTGCGAAAACGACACAGACCACTTTTATGGTGTCTGTCATCCCACATACGGCGCAGTGTACAGTTCTTGCATACAAAAAGGCGGGAGATACGGTAAATCTGGAAAATGACTGTATCGGGAAGTATATTGAACATTTTTTGAACTGGGAAAAAGAAAAAACAACGGAGAGTAAGATCACGAGGGAATTTTTATTTTCTAATGGATTCTGATAAGAAAACAAAATGCAGTTTTTGGCACGGAAAGGAAGAAGTATAATGAGGAAATTTGATACAGTGGAACAGGCATTGGAAGAATTGAAAAAAGGAAAAATTATTCTTGTGACAGATGATGAAGACCGTGAGAATGAAGGGGACTTTATCTGTGCGGCAGAGTTTGCAACGACAGAAAATCTGAATTTTATGGCAACATATGGAAAAGGATTGATCTGCATGCCAATGTCAAAGGAGATTTGTGAAAGATTAAAACTCCCGCAGATGGTGGCAGACAATACAGACAACCATGAGACCGCATTTACCGTATCGATCGATTATGCCGGTACAACGACCGGAATTTCGGCGGAGGAACGCGGCATGACAGCAAGGCACTGCATCAGTGAGGATGCAAAACCGGAAGACTTTCGCAGACCGGGACACATGTTTCCTCTGCTTGCAAAAAAGAATGGTGTGTTAGAACGTAACGGTCATACAGAAGCAACCGTTGACCTGATGCGTCTTGCCGGATTAAAAGAGTGTGGTTTATGCTGTGAAATCATGCGTGAGGACGGAACAATGATGCGTACAACAGAACTCATGGAACTTGCAGAAGAATGGAATATCTGTTTTATCACGATCGCGGCAATTCAGGAGTACCGCAAAAAACATGAGAAACTGGTAGAGTGCGCAGCAGTCGCAAAACTCCCGACAAAATATGGAGAATTTAAAGCGTATGGTTATCAGAATATTTTAAACGGGGAACATCATGTTGCGCTGGTAAAAGGTGAGATTGGAGACGGAGAGGATGTGCTGTGCCGTGTACACTCCGAGTGCCTGACCGGGGATGTGTTCGGATCTCTGCGGTGTGACTGTGGGGAACAGCTTGCGGCGGCAATGGAACAGATCGAAAAAGAAGGCCGCGGAATCCTGCTTTATATGCGGCAGGAGGGAAGAGGCATCGGACTTTTAAATAAGCTGCGTGCCTATACATTGCAGGAGGAAGGAATGGATACGTTAGAGGCGAACCTTGCGCTCGGTTTTGCAGGGGATGAGCGGGAGTATTACATTGGAGCACAGATCTTAAAAGATCTCGGCGTAAAAACACTGCGGCTTCTTACCAATAACCCGGATAAAGTTTACCAGTTAAAAGATTATGGCATGGAAATCAAAGAGCGCGTGCCGATCCAGATGAAGGCGACACCGTATGATCTGTTTTATCTGCGGACGAAACAGGAAAAGATGGGGCATATGCTTCGTTTTGAATAAGAGGATAAATATAATATTAAGTATCTATGGTATCAACCTGACATCAACATTATAAAAAAGGAGATAAAAAAATGAACGTTTTAGAAGGAAAATTAACAGGGGCAGAGGACATTAAGATTGGGATCGTGGCAGCGAGGTTTAATGAATTTATCGTGTCAAGACTGATCGGGGGTGCACTTGACGGGTTGAAGCGCCATGATGTACCGGAGGAGCAGATTGATCTGGCATGGGTGCCGGGGGCATTTGAAATACCGGTGATTGCAGAGAAGATGGCGGCAAGTGGAAAGTATGATGCAGTGATCTGCCTTGGGGCAGTGATACGCGGGGCAACGAGCCATTATGATTATGTGTGCAGTGAAGTTTCCAAAGGGATTGCAAGCGTTTCCTTACAGAGCAAAATTCCGGTTATGTTTGGCGTTCTCACGACAGATAATATTGAACAGGCAATCGAGCGTGCCGGAAGCAAGGCGGGAAATAAGGGATATGAATGCGCTGTGGGTGCGATTGAGATGGTGAACCTGATGCGTGTGATGAAGAAGTAAAGAAGAGACCAGGCGGTGCCAGATGTTTCTGGATTCTAAGCTGCCTTAAAAATGGTTCGTTCCCGGATTCTAATTAAAAGGGAGCATCCCAAAGTTTGTGTAAACCTCCAAACTGATGTAAGATAAAATTACTCAGTTTG
>ERZ773239.640-NODE-640-length-33962-cov-38.402513_pt1 | contig 33962 bp, 19 predicted proteins | sample MGYA00580521_ERZ773239 | MGnify/ENA primary metagenome ERZ773239 (study PRJEB29015, sample SAMEA2737801) | human gut metagenome | biome: human gut; feature: human-associated habitat; material: faeces | place: China | collected 2012 ... | reverse complement strand
CGTCGATAAGCAGGACGTCCTTACGGTCGCCCTTGATGACGCCGGACTGCACGGCTGCGCCGACGGCCACGACTTCATCCGGGTTCACGGACTGGTTGGCTTCCTTACCGCCGGTGAGCTCCTTGACGAGCTCCTTGACGGCCGGCATACGGGTGGAGCCACCGACGAGGACCACGTGGTCGATGTCGGAGACGCTGATGCCAGCGTCGCGCAGCACGTTGTTGAACGGGGTGCGGCAGCGGCCCAGCAGGTCGGAGGTCATTTCCTCGAAGTGGGCACGGGTCAGGGTCTCGTCCAGGTGTACCGGGGTGCCGTCAGGGGTCATGGCCAGGTACTGCATGGAGATGGAGGTGCTGGTGGAGCTGGACAGTTCCTTCTTGGCCTGCTCGGCGGCTTCCTTCAGACGCTGCAGGGCGATCTTGTCCTTGCTCAGGTCAACGCCGTACTTGTTCTTGACTTCGCCGACAAGCCAGTCGATGATCTTCTGGTCCCAATCGTCGCCGCCCAGGTGGTTGTCGCCGTTGGTGGCCTGCACCTGGATGGTGGAGAAGCCGTCGTCGTCCTTGCCGATTTCCAGCAGGGACACATCGAAGGTGCCGCCACCGAGATCGAAGACCAGGATGCGCTCGTCTTCCTTGCCCTTTTCAAGGCCGTAGGCCAGTGCGGCTGCGGTCGGCTCGTTGATGATACGCAGGACGTTCAGGCCCGCGATGGTGCCGGCGTCCTTGGTGGCCTGACGCTGGGCGTCGTTGAAGTATGCCGGGCAGGTGATCACGGCGTCGGTGACCGGTTCGCCAAGGTAGGCTTCGGCGTCGCGCTTCAGCTTCATCAGGACCTGGGCGGAAATCTCCTGCGGGGTCCACTTCTTGCCGTCGATCTCAACGGTCCAGTCGGTGCCCATGTGGCGCTTGACGGAGCTGATGGTGCGGTCGACGTTGGTGACGGCCTGGCGCTTGGCGACTTCGCCGACCAGGATTTCGCCGGACTTGCTGAAAGCCACGACCGACGGTGTGGTGCGAGCGCCTTCGGCGTTCACGATAACGGTGGGCTGGCCACCTTCAAGAGTTGCGATGCAGGAATTGGTAGTACCCAGATCGATGCCAACTGCGCGTCCCATATTTGGTCTCCTTTGCAATAGGTTCGCTATACGTTCTTTTCGTTCTTCGCTCGAGTTTCGGATCGCCGTTTCCGGATTGCCGTCTCTCATGCTTTCCAAAACTTGAGCCTACACCACTCAACTTTGAATCGCAAGTTATTATTCCCAAAATCGCAAAAATTCTTGAGCACACCTCACTCAACTTTGCGCAAAACCCAAAACCGCCGGCGCTGGGGAGCATCTCAGCGGCGGTTTTGGGGATTATCGGAGGTTATTCAGCCAATCAGCGGTCGTTCTTGGCGGCCTTCGCGGTCTTGACGAGCATCGCGACGGCAACCAGCATGGCGATCGCAATCGCCACGGCCAGTACCGCGGTACCGGTCTTGCCCAGCAGAGCGGCACCGAACGGACCGGCCTGCGCGCTGTCGGAAACCTTGCCGGAAGCGATCACGCCGTCCTTGTCAGCGCCCGCAGCGCCAACGCCTGGCTTGCCGTCGTTCTTGTCGGCGGAGTTGGCAGCTGGAGCCTGGAAGTCAACGGTCACGGCCTTGCCGGACTGGCGGCCGGTGACGGTGAGCTTGTATTTGGAACCTTCGGTGACGCCGTCCAGCGCGATCGGAGTGGTCTGTGCGGTCTTGACGCGCACGCCGGAGAGCGGAGTGGAGGAATCGGACGCGGCCACGGTCTTGTCGTTCTTGTCCTTCAGCTCGTAGCTGAGCACAGCGTCGCCGTTGAAGCCGTCGACGTCCGCGGTGAACTTGCCGTCGGCAGCAGAGACCTTCACAGTGCCGTTGTCAGACAGTGCCTTCTGCGATTCGGTGGAAGTGGCCAGTCCCAGAGCGCCGGCGATCGTGTAGAAGTTGTCGGTCTGGTCGGTCAGGCCGATGACGCGCTGCGCGCCAGGACCGGAAGCCGCGATACGCAGCTGGGTGCCGGTGTGCTCCATGTCGCCGCCGTTGTAGCCGCCGTCGGTGTCGCGGGAATCTTCCTGCGCGGTGCCGTAGGAGACGACCATGTTGTTGCCGTCAGCGGTCTTCAGCACGGTGGACAGCGCGTAGGCCGGCTGGGCGTTGAGGATCTGGGAAGTGTGCGCGTGGTCGGCGGTGACGATCACGAGCGTGTTCGAAAGATCCACGTTCTGCATGGCGTAGGCGATGGCCTGGTCGAAGTCGTCGGTCTCGCCGATCTGGCCGCAGGCGTTGCCGGCGTGGTCCTGCTTATCGATCGAGGCGCCCTCGACCTGCAGGAAGAAGCCGTTCTTCTGGCCGTTCGGGTTGGCGCCCAGCAGGTCGAGCGCCTTCTTGGTCATGTCCTTGAGCGAGGAGCCCTGGTTGCCGAGCCAGTCGGCGTTCGGGGTGCACACGGTCGGGTTGGCGTCCTTAGCTGGATCCTTGGCGGTGGCCTTGGACGGGTTGAACTTGGTCGGCATGTTACCGTCGCTCATCAGGGCGAGCACTGGCTGGCCGTCCTTGTACTGCAGCGCGTTCATGGCAGCCGGATCGTTCTCGACGGTCTGGAAGCCCATTTCCTTGGCCTGCTCCCACACAGTCTTGCCCTTGTATTCACCGCCCTGCACGGTCTGACGGAAGTACTTGGAACCACCGCCGATGGTTACGTCGGCGCGGGTGTCGAGCAGCTGCTCGGAGATGGAGCCGATGCCGCCGTTTTCCTTAAGCTGGTTGATGAGGCACTGCTTGGAGGCATTGTTGGACGTGCCGTCGGTCTTGCCCTGTGGGCCGTAGCAGGCACGTTCGGACGAATGCGATTCCAGCACGGCCGGGGTAGCATCCTGGATTTCGGCGGTGGTCACATTGCCGGTGGCTTTGCCGGCCGCCTTGGCCAGCTCGAAGAGGTTCAGCTGCGGATTGCCGTAAATATCAACGTCAACGGCGTTGTTGTAGGTCTTGGTGCCGGTGGCCCAGGAGGAACCGGAGGCGGAGGAATCGGTTACGGGGGTAAGCTTGCCCGGGTTGGGGTTAGCTACCAGTTTGCCGTCGTCATCCTTGCCGACAGCGCTGTCCTTGCTGCCGTTGCCGACCGAGAAGGTGGTGTACTGGCCAGTACCAGCCTGCACGTCACCAAGCGCGCTCGGCTGGCCGACCGCGTCAAGTCCGTCGAAGTGGCCGTTGGCACCCTTCAGATAGTCACGGGCGCCGGTGATTTCCGAATCGCCCATGCCGTCGCCGATGAACAGCACCACGTTCTTGGCTTTTTTTGTTGCCGATAGCTGCGATGCGTTGCGCGCCGCCGTGCTGCGCCAGTTCCGCAACGGACTTGCCGTTGGGGCTGTACGTGGTGTCAGCTGCGAGCGCCGGCGCGGCAAGCGCACCGAGCGTTGCGACGGAGGCGAGGGCCGCGATTGCGCCCGTGAGAGCCTTGTGCTTGCTCATGTTTCCTCTTTCTTCCATGCAGTTTCTTCCGTGCCGTCCGGTTTCGTCGATTCGTTGCGATCGAGGCGGTTTCCCGATTCGGTTTCCCGATTTCGGAGTCCCGTTTTCGGCTATACCTTCCAGCTATGCGGAACCTTTCCGCAACTGCATTTGCTTGGATCTTTCGATTCCACTGCTCACGCTATGTGCCGCAAGCCAACGCACACCGCACTACAGAAGAACGGCAGATGAACACTCATCGCCATATGATGACCGCAACATATCCACCGCATGAACAGGGGGAATACGGCCAATAAAATTGCCATATTCCGTCAAACAACACCCCCACCGCACCCCACAAGCCAAAATCCCCCACTGGCTGGATAAATCCAACCTCTCAGACCCCACTCACACGCCAAAAATCCCAGTGACTGGATAAAAACCACCTCTGACGCACCACTCACGCGACTAAATCATCCAGCCACTGGGAAAAATGCCCGCGCCACTCAGCACCGCGCAACCCGCGCCGCGCGCGTGGCCTTTACGGCCACGAACACGGACCGCACCAGCAGCACGCACAGATAGCAGGCGAACATAATCGCCCCAACTCGTGGCGAAACCTCCCCCGCAATCCACGTACCGAGCGGCGCGGTCACGGCCGCGGTCACACCAATAATCAGCGCGGTTTTCACATGCGCTAGCCTGCGCTTCAAGTTCGCCGCGCTGGTCGTGATCGAATTCGGAAACATTGCCAACAGCGAAGTGCCGCGCGCAACCAGGTCGGACGCGCCAAACAGCATCGACAGCGACGGCACCGCAAGCGCACCACCCCCAATGCCCAGCAGCCCCGCCAGCGTGCCGATGACCACACCCAGCAACGCCAAGCCAATGCCGGTCGTTACGCTCATGGCGATCTGGTGGTCGCGCGACGGAACGAAACTCACCTGATTGATCACCACAAACACAAGAAACGCTACGAAAATCCACCGCAGCGCCAATTCCGGCAGCCGTGACAGCAGCCAACTGCCGATCTGTCCGCCAATGAACATGCCGCAGAACAGCAGAGCTGCGGCGAACCAGTCGACGTGCCCGCCGGTCGCGTACGAAATGACGCCGGAAATGGAGGTCGGCACGATCGCCAGCGTGGACGTGGCGGCCGCGTTGCGTTGCGACAGGCCGAGCCAGACGAGCGCGGGCACGATCACCGTGCCGCCGCCGATGCCGAACGTGCCCGACAGCACCCCCACCAGCAGCCCGACGACGACCAGCACGACAATGCTGCGCGCCGATCCGTCGAGCGCAGTTTCGCCCGTTTGCATTTTCTGCGCTTGCATTTTTTGCGATTCTGCTTGCGATTCGGTTATTTGCGATTCCGACAAGCCGGTTTCGTCCGCCCGCGATTCCGCCCGCACTTCCGACCGCGCACCGTTCCGTTGCGTTTTCGAGCCTTCCACGCCTTCCGCGCTTTTCGAGCCTTGAACCGTATCTTCCGTATCGCCAGCCGCATCCATTTCGGTCACCCCGCGCCCAACTTCATTCCTCATATCGGTCTCCTTCACGGCCCGATACTACCCACCAATCGCATGCCGTCACCCGCCGAATTCCACAACCCGTCCGACGCCGCGCCCAGCACCCGCACGACAAGCCATCGCCCATACCCCCTTCTGCTCACGATCGCGACAAAATCGGCAGAATCGCAAGTCGTGAGCAAAAAGGGGTGTAAAAAGCGCCCAAAACCGCCAAAAACCGCCTGAATCATACCCCCATTTGCTCACGACCAAACAAAACAAGCCCAAAACACAAGACGTGAGCAAAAGGGGAGGCCCCCAACAGCAACTGCACACTAGCCGAGCACTGCAACCGACCACATCACATCGCCAATCGCAGCACGCAGCCATACGTGCGTCGCGACCCATACACCTCACCCACATTTTGTAACCCAAAATAACCCACCACAGTAACAAAAGCCGGAGGAACGAACCAAAAAACCAGTCAGAACCAGTACAAACCCACACGCCATCCGCATTTTGTAACCCAAACAGGCCCACCACAGTAACAAAAGCCGGAGGAACAAGCCAAAAGTCGGGGAAACGAGGCAGCCAAGGCCCCAGCAAAATCCAGCGGCACTACCGCGCGCCGGACGAGTGGCGCACCTCAGACACCTCAGCCAGCCGCACTACCTCCGCACGCCGGACGAGTGGCGCGCTCCAGCACCAGACGCACACGCACCGGCCACGCGACCGTGCCGCACAATCCAGGAGCGCCGCCACAGCCCGGCCAGCCACACGAGAGCGCACCCAACAATCAGCACCAGCAGCCCCACAACCACAGCCGCCACAGCCGTCATCTCCCCCGGCTCGTCATACTGCGTGGAATCAGGCACTTTCGGATTCGGAATTCGGTGCCCGCGCACGAGCAGCCTGTGTGAGTTGACACCGTACGGCGTGCACGTGATCAGCGTCGCGTAATCGGCCCCGGACTCAATATTCAGCTTGCTGATTTCGCTCGGCAGCACCACTGAGATCTGGTCCACTTGGTACGTGTAGGTTTCGTCGAGCACGTGGAATGCGAACGTGTCGCCTTTTTGCAGCTCGTCCAGGCCGGTCAGCAACCGGGCGGACGGCAGGCCGGTGTGTCCGGAGACCACCGCGTGCGTGGTCGCTCCGCCTACGGGCAGCGATGTGCCGGCCAAATGTCCGGCGGCGATCTGCAATACGCCGTCACTGGTGCCGTGATAGACGGGCAGTTTCACTTTGATGCGCGGAATGGTCACGTATCCCATGATGCCAGTGCCGGTCACGTCGAGCGTCTCGTTGTATTCGTGCTTCTGTTCGTCGGTCATGTGCCAGCGGTCGCTGGTGGCGGCGAGTTTGAGGTTGTAGGCGTGGGCGGCGTCGAGGAGTTTTTTCTTCTCCGCTTTACTCATGTCGTTGGTTTTGGCCACATAACCGGCCACCGCGTAGGACTGGTGCATTCGATTCCACCAGTCGGCCACGGATGGGTAGGCGATGAGGCCGAGGCCGCCGATAAGCACGATGACAAGGAAGCCGATAAGAATGTTCAGGCCGAGGTTGTCTTTGTTGCGTTTTTTGCGACGGTCGACGCGGCTCATCGTTTCCGATTGCTGCGCGTCGGTTTCCGGGGTCGCAGCGCCTTCGGATGCAACGCTTTCGGCGTCGCTATCCGTTATCTGGCGTTCTTTACGGCGTTTGCCGGTATGTTTCTCATTCGAGTCGAACATCACTCACTATCGTCCGGGGAGGTTTGTGTCGCGGCGTTTTTCGTGGTGTTCTTCTTGCGTACCACGACGGCGATTGCAATGCCTGCAGCGGCCAGTACGACTACGATCACGGCGATGATGGCAACGCTCGCACCGGTTTTCGCCGATCCGGTCTTGGCGGTGTTGGTTACCGTGTAATCGTTGTTTTCACGGTCGACGAGCGCGGTGTAGTTGCCCGGCACGTTCGCTTCGACCACGGTGTACTCGTGCTTGGCTTGCAAGCCCTTCCATGTGTATTTCCAGTCGTTGGCGTTGTTGAGCATGATGGAATCGTAGATCTTGCCGTCTTGCAGCAGGTTCATTGTCACGCTTTCGGGGCGCTTGGACTGATCCTTGTCTTTCCACACTTTGGTGACGCTGATGGTGGTGGTGGGCGGGACCGCGCAGTCGGCTTTCGGTTCGATGCTGAGGGTGCGCTGGTCGGCGGCATCCTTGTGCACGTTCGGCAGGGCGACGAGCATGGCGGCGGTCTGGCAGGTGTGCACGTTGCCCTGGTAGGGGGCGACGACCGCGAGGTAGAGGCCGTCCTTCAGTTGGTTGAAGGTGGCAACACCGGCGCTATCGGTTTTGAGCGTGTTTTCCGCGGCGGGCTTGTTCACTGCGATGTAGCCGGCCATGGTGTTGGCGAAGTCGCGCAGGGTTTGCTGGTCGGCGTTGAGAATATCCCAGTCGACAGGGTATTTGCCGTGATCGGCGAAGTCGCCGGTGGGCGTGTAGCCGCCTTTGGCGGACCAGTCGGCCAGGCGGTACAGGTTGATGTCGGCGTTGTTGAGCACGGCTTCCTGGTATTGGTAGGTGACGGTGAGGCTGCCTTCCGCGGCGGTGGCGGCGGTGGCGGCGGGCGCGCTCAAGCCGATGGTTGCGAGCATGAGTGCGAACATGCAGCACAACGCCATGATGATGCGGTGCTTTGCCGTTCTGTTGTTCATCTCTGCCCTCTCGTTGTGGCTTGTCATTTCTTTCCCCTCGTCGGAAGTTCCCTAGTTTTCCTGGTCAGGGTCCTTAGGATGCGGACAGCTGGCAACCGTATTCGGCGCGTTTGCTGGCCATTCGTAACATAAGGACAAGTTCAGGGCACACGGCTCAACATATGTTGTGTTGGGCGACGTGGTTGGGCACAACGTGCGCTGTGATGCCTTGATAGGCGGGTACAACGTGTGTTGTGTGCAGTTGGGTGCGGTTGGGCACTGACGGCCGGATCCGGTGCGTAGCCGGATCCGGGTCATGTGCGTATTAAGTTATTTTGGCTTTTGCCGTGGGGTGGAATCAAGCGGATGCCGCAATAGCAGGCCCAAATCTTCACCCATTGAACGACCACTATTGAAGCATCGCGCTTGACCCACGTCTATTTTCTTGGCTGGCCGTGGCTACGCTCAGCGAGCGTTGCGACGACGGACAGCGAAGGCGATGCCGAAGGCAGCCACCAGGACGATGGCAGCGCCAGCAGCGTACAGCACGGTGGTGCCCATGCCACCGGTGGACGGCAGCGAGGAGCCGGACTTATCAACAATCACATTGTTCATCGTGGAATCCGAAGACAGCGTGACGTTCGGGGCTCCACCAACCGTCACCTCATGCGTGGCGTTAATCTTGACGGTCTGCACCGCAGCGGTGGTGTAACCCGCCGGAGTGGTGGTTTCCTTCAGATAGTAGATACCGGCGTCAAGACCCTTAATCGGGAACTGACCTTCGCTGTTAGAATTCATTTCAACGCCAGTCTCATTTGCCCCGACTGGACGATATACATTCAAGCTAGCATCCCAGACGAGCGCGTATTCATGCTCGCAGTTCGTATCAGTGTAGAGCTTGAACCCTGCGTCCTTAAGGGGCTTTCCAGCTTCATTATCCACAACCTTCTTATTAGTAATACCGAAGGTGTAAACGTAAACCTTCTTTTCGGAAGTCTTTCCCAGTCCTTCAGCATTCGGATTGTTGGAGTACTCAAGGTAGACGGCGTTCGCGTTATCGGTAGGACCGTTGGAGGTGGTGACCGTTGCCTTCTCGTTGAGGTGGGCCTTGTAAACCACTTCGACAGAGAAGCCCTGAGCAATGTTGATGCCGTCGCAAGCAGCAATGACATCGTTAATGGTGAGCGTCCAGGACTGGTCACCAGTAGCCGGGTTATCCTTGACGTCACTTGCATTGTACTGGTTCTCAGCAACATTCCAAGTCCGGTCAGCGCCAGAAGCGTCCTTGCCCTTCACCTTAACGGAGTCGAGAGATTCAAAGGTCACGCCCTTGCTCATCGTATCGGTGAACTTAACTTCATACTCCGTGTAGTCGACAAGATCAGCGGAAGCCGGAATATCAGCATTGAGCTTGAACTTGAAGGATTTGTTGATGTCATGGTCGGCGGTGTCGCCCCAACCATTCTCATCATTCGAATTCATGTCCTTATCGGCGGCCTCGTCCTGGACCTTCTTGTCGACGGTCGGCGTGGTGCTCTTGGGAGTAACAGTCGTATTTGCCTGAGTCACCTTCAAAATGAAGGACGTGTAGGAATCATCACCGGTCACCGAATTGGCCTTGTCCTGAATCAGGTAGTAGCCAGCGGCAAGACCGGAAATGGTATATGCCGAATTGGTGGTATCAAATGCACCGGAATCCGTGTGAGTCGTGGAAAGCACTCCGCCGAAGGCCTTGGCATATGCCTTGGCATCTGCGCTGTTGTCGCTCTTCTGAGCCAATGCTTCGGAGACCTCAGCAGCAGTCTTACCCTTAATCAGGGAGCTGACGCCTTCATCGCTGAGCTTGTCCTGATCAATGCCAGTACCCCAAGTGACGTTGCCAAGAACACCAGTACTGGCGTCAAGGTTACCAGTGAAAACCTGATAAGCCTCATACACATGCCCAGCCTTGGCCGGCGTGATCGTGATGGAGTAGTCTTCAGCCGCAGTGGCGCTGGCTGCGCCGGCGAAACCGGCGATGGCCATGGCCGCGGTGGAGACCACGGCAACAAGGCCTTTGAGTACCTTATTCATTCTTTTTCCTTTACTTTGTTGGTTATATCTTCCCTGATATTAAGTTTTCAGCCCTTTGGAGAGGGTGTTCATAGAACAGCTACGGGCCGCCCTCCCCTCTCACAGAGTCGATAATCATGATTGCCGCCTCCTGAGGCTCAAGGCCAGACCGGCCACGGCAATCGCCACTGCGAGCAAGCCCGCAGCGTACATCTTGTTCAACCCTTCGCCGCCCGTAGCCGGCAAAATCACCCCCGGCCGGTTCTTGATGCTGCCAACCACGAAGCTGAACACGGAGGAATTGTAATCCACAGGGGAAGTCGTGAAATTGCCGGTAGCAGCGCCAGTGGCCGGCTTAACACCGTTCGAGTTCCACTGGCCAGTGCCATCAGAGTCACTGGCCGGACCGAACGTGAACGTGCGGACGGTGGAATCGACATCGTAACCGTCAGGCGCCTTGGACTCGACGAGCGTGTACGTGCCCCACTCCAAACCTGTCAGCTTGAACTGGCCTTCGACCGGATCCACGTCGTAAATCTTCTGGCCTTCAGCAGGCGCGGAACAAGTCTTGCCCGTTCCCGACTTGCAGTCGGTAATCGTAATCGCCTGCTGCTGGGCTATGCCAATATCCGTGTACTCAGCCTTGCCGGTAGTTGCATTCCAGCCGAAGCTCTTGGTTTTCGTCAGCTTCCACTCCGAACCGCCAAGTTTCCTATTGTTCTCGGAATCCGAAGAAACCTTGTTCCACAAAATCGCACCAGTATTGCGAGCATTCGGAATCTTGTTGCCGGCAATTGCAATCCCCGAAGCATCGGTGATCGTAGCCATGCCATTCGCAATCGTCACCATATACGAGCCGCCAGCGGTGTAACCGTTCGGCGCGACCGTTTCAGTCAGCGTGTACGTTCCATCCGCAAGATCGACCACGCGGAACTTACCAGGTTCGGTATTCATGTCGCACTTGCCGAGCACGTCACTGCAGGAGTAGACAGTGGTATCGGCTCCACTGGTTGTACTGGAACCCGTGGAATCGTCGCCCTGCGCGGCAACGGAATCGTCCATGTCGTTGATTGCTACAGTGCCGGTCTTGTCGGAACGCAGTACGGCAGTGGATACGCGGGCCTTCATCTTGGCCGACGACTGGGTGGCTTGGCAGCCGGAGGGCACGCCCTCACCCTTATCAGAGTTGGACTCAATATGCATGTCAACGCCTTCATTCACGAACGTGAAGTTGCCGCCGGGGGCGTTCTCCCCGTTGGAACCGTACCAGCTTCCGCTCCCGATGTTCGTGGAGTCACGGAAGAGGAAGCCAAATCCCTTATGCGCGTCGGTCTTCGGAATGTAGGCGACCACATACTTATCATTGCAAGCATTGTCCATCTTGACGGCGGGCCAGTAATCGGCGGTCTTCTGGTAATGCAGGTAATAGTTGCTCCATTGGCCGTTGACAGCGGACTTCTTGAAGTACACGCCGACCTTCGAGTCATCCTTCACTGTGATGGTAGTGGAAGCGGTCGCGCCGGAAGAGGTCTTTGCCGTAATGGTGGTTGTGCCGGCCTTCAGACCCTTAATCGTGGTTATGGTATCGGGGCCCGCCGTGACACTGGCGACACTGGTGTTGCCGCTGTACCACGTGACGGTGTCGGAACTCGGAGTCGGCGTTGCCGTCAACGTGATGGTCTTGTTGAGTTCGACTTCATGCGTGTCTCCGCTGATAGTGACCGAACCGGTAGTAGTGCTTCCACCGCCGGCACTGGAGCCGGAAGGAGCACCGGTGACGGTAATATTTGCAGTCGTGCACCGCTTGTTATCCGCAACGGAACATGCGGTTATCGTGGCTGACCCGTTCTTCAAGCCGAGTACCGTGCCATTGTTCATCGACGCAACAGTCGGATTGGAACTGGTCCATTTCACGGCCTGAGGTACGCCATCCGTGCCATTATTCGCGTCAGTGACGATTGCAGTCAAATTAACAGGGATATTGTAGGTCAGCGAAATACCAGCAGGCGGAGCGGCAACACCATCGTATTGAATCGTAACGGCATGAACGGCTTTGGTGGAATCCGTGATCCGATACGCCTCGTTAGAGTCGTTCTTCTGCAGCTGCCATTCCGAACCGGACAATATCTTGTTAGTGTCAGCACCATCGACCTTTGACCATTCCAGCGCGGCGCCTTCTTTCTCGTTGATGATCTTGTTGGAATCGGTCAGCTTCTTGTCCGCATTGGTGCCGGTAATTTCGGTGCCCTCAGCATTGAACACATGCACGATATTCGTGTAGGTGCTTTCATCGTTACCAGTGTTGATTTGGTAGATATACGGATTGACCTTTGTGTATTCAGTGCTGTTTGTGGCGAATTCCTTCACAAAGTACTTGGCGTTCTTGGCGATGCCTTCGAACTTGATGGTGCCGTCCTCGTCATTGCCATCGGTGAACTCGCCATCAGTGATGGTGCCCAAGGAAGGTGTTCCAGCCTTCGCGGCCTCAAGGGTGCCATACACCTTCCAAGTGGTGCCCTTCAACGCTTCGCCAGCGGAGTCCGCCTTGTTCCACTGGATGGCCGGGCAGTTGGCGATCATCTGGCCGTTCCACGGCAGGTTGTGGCGCTCCTGGTCCATGTTGAGCACGGAGGCGGTCTTGCCTTCCCAACCTGCACCAGTGCTCTCATATCCGATTGCGGTCGGATTGTACATCATGAAGTCCTGGCCGACGTACACACGGCCATTGGTGCTCACGTGTGATTCGAAGCTGCCGTTCGGCACGAGGATGCTGCCGAGCATAGCGGCCGCAGGATCATCCGTGGTGAGCTTGTTGTCGCTCGTACCTTCGTTCGCAACACCACCGCGAATGGTAACGTTCGTGGCGTTCTTGAAGTTCCACATAATCTTCTGGGCTGCGGATGAGTACAACTTACGCACATTAGCATCTGCCGCCCGGGAGAAGCCATCACCAATTTCGGTATCCCCCCACCAGAAGCGCCAACCGGTATGGAAATCGATGTTGCGGCCGTCAACATTGATCACTACGGAAGCATTGTCAGGAATATTGACGAATTTGAAATCAACGCCACGGTAACCGGCAGAGGAAAGATCCGTACCGTTAATGTTGAAAACCTGCATGGCAGAGACACCGTCGCCGGTGAAGGTGATGAGCTTCTCATTGTTTTCTACATTATTGTTGCCATCGACAGTGGTGCTGGTGTCGTTATAGGTGAACCTGTAACTGACAGTATTTCCTTCGCCGTAGTTATACTTGTGTCTGTCGATAGAACCTTTTGGCGCCACGCTAGTTGTTGTACCGGTACTTGTGTCCTGTATCTTGGACAACGGCTCAGAAAGTTTCTTCTGGATATAGGTTCTATAAGCCGAATAATCAGTGCCATTCACACTTTCCAGCGGATCTTGTGCGTTGAAGGTAACGTCGCCATTGGCATCATTTTTCCAATCACCCTGTGTGGCCACGATAGAAGAGCGCTCCACGTTGCTGCTCCACTTAGTCTCATTGCCGGCGATGGAAGCTTTGTATCTATAACCCCGCGCGGGTCCTGTAGGCTTACTCCCGTCCCACTGCGCGTAGCTCTGTCCAACAAAGCCGCCTTTGTCGTATGCGCCGACGGTACCTTGCACTCCGCCTGAGGTGAGGGTAGCGATACCGGAATCCGTGCCACCAATCGCGAGCACGGTCTTTCCATCACCGGGACGGAATTGCGAACCAAAACCGACGGTGCCCCAGCGGAAACCGGCGCTGGTGGGCCCAGCTTTCCACGAATCCTTCAGCGGCTTCATGACCAGTTTGCCGTTAACCACGGTAAGACCTTCGGCCTCTACCGCATACGAGCCATCAACATCGTTCTCATTGCTGATGCTATTTTTATTACTCGTGTTCTTACCGACGTAAAGGTCACGACCTACGTAGGTTGCCACACCCGTATCCTCGCCAGCCTCGTTAAAGTCGTCACCCAGCGTATACGAGGTCGGAGTGCACTTGGAGCCATCCTTCAAGTTGTTTTCGTCGGCCTTGGCATTGTAGGCGGGGATGAGGGAGGTTATGGCTACGGTGGCCATCATGGCTACCGCTATGGCGGCGGCGGTCAGGGAGCGGGTACGCGAAAGCGCGCAACCGGTTGCCGATCGCGTTCCTGCATAGTGTCGTGGTGCGTTGCCGACACCATTACGCCATTGCCTCATCTTGTCCCCTATCCGCAAAGTGTTCACCCTTCTGAGTCCCTCAACTCGAGGGTTGATATCCTTTGCATAATGCCGTTATCACTTCTGTTTTACGTATAGCTTCTGCGCTGTTCCCATCTCCGGCAACACAGCCGGAAACCTCTGTTTTCCCTTTTTCTCTGACCTACGGTTTACTATGATAACCTTTGCAGTTATGAAAACAAAATGAAACAGAAAGAACCCACCCCCTCCCCCGATACGTTTTTTCACACCCTCTCACGGGGGCAACGCTTTGAAGCCTGATATTCAACGGTTTGTCAACGATTGCAAAATCAAAAAAATACATGCTGATCATTGAATGAAATTCATCATTCATCAGCCCCCGATTGGCGTGTCATGAAACACATCACTGCAAATTGTTTCATTTTTTTTCATGAAAACGTATGCCACACACCGTGACTATAGTGGGGGGGTATCCCTTATCAATCCACCCCAGGCCATCACAATCAGCCCGTCGGCATTGACGGGCTGCGGAAGGGCAATGAGACTCGGCTCTCAGCGGCCAGTGCCATACACGGAATCGGTGCCGCGCAGTACGAGCTGGGCGCGCACAATCTCATGCGCGTTCTCAAGCGGCCCACCTTCGATAAGCTTCATGGCCTTTTGCGCGGCCGCGCGACCCATCGCATACGGATCCTGTCGCATGGTGGTCAGGTTCACGGTGTCGGCGTACGGCGAATCGTCGAAGCCGATAATCGAGTAATCAGAAGGCGTGTGGTGGCCGTACCGTTCCAAACGCAGCACCAGCGGAATCGCCATCATATCCATCTGGCAGCAAATCGCGTCCGGGAACTCGTCCAACGCAAGCAGCGCGGTCAACGCCGAGTCGGCGAAGGTCTTGCCACGCGGCACAGAGACGACGCGCCACTTGAAGTCATGGGAGGCCTCCATCGTCTTGCAGGCGCGGATGAAGCCCTGTCCTCGCGCATCGATGGAGGAATTAATGGAATCGACCGCATCGGAGCACACGTACACGATATTCTTGTGCCCCAGATTGATCAGATGCTGGGCGGCGGTGAACATGCCGTCCTCATCGTCGATGGAGATGGTGGCGTCGAAGCCGTTTTGCGTCGGCGTATTGATGCCAATAATCGGTACGTGGATGCGCTTGAGCTGCTGGATTTCCTTCGGATCCACGCCGAACGATGTCACGAATACTGCGTCCACGTTGCGGCGGACCGGCAGATTCGTGAAGAAGTCGCGGCGGTTTTCGGCGGTGTCGACGTGCTGGAACAGCGATACGTCATACCCGGCATTATGCATGACGGATTCGATTCCAGCGAACACTTCCGTATTGAACCAGCTAGTGATCTCTTCATTCATCAGCATCGCCACACGGTACGATTGACCCGATTTCAACGATGTCGCGGAACGTGAGATGTTGAAATCAAGCTTGTCGGCAGTTTCCAGCACCTTGCGACGTGTACGTTCGGACACCAGTTCCGGCCGCGTGAACGCGCGCGACACCGTGGAAATCGACACACCCGCGGCCTTGGCCACCTCGCGAATGCCTGCTCTATCCATCTCTCAACCCCTTTGCGGTTCTAGCATCATAATCACAAACGTTTCCAACCTTGGAAACACTCGCTTGAGCGGCGATGCTCTCTCAATCTGTTTCTATCATACTGCGAACGTTGTCAAAAATCACGCCAGTGTTGCACAAATCGCACAAATTATCAAAATAACCGGGTAAACCGCGTAAAAAGCCCATTTCGTCCACTGATGCTTATAGCCCAGCTTGCCGTTGTAGTAGTGCACGAACGCCACGCCCATGCCTGGCGCGATCATCATCACGGCGCCGAACAGGCCGGCTGTGAACATCATCGAATTCTCATACTGGCGCATCAGAGCGAAAATCAGCACGAAGCCAAGCGTCACCGAACCGATGCTCATCATGTGCTGGCGTAGGCCGATACGCAGCAGCAGGTCCCACAGCAGACCAATCACCACCAGTCCGACCGACAACAGCACCTTCATGGCCTTCTGATAGCGCGACGCCACCCAGTCGAGCGCGGCAAGCACAACAAACGCAACGAACAGGCCGAAAACGGGATTCTGCGAGCCCAGGTCGAAAGCCTTATGCGATGTGGCGAGGTCGTACGGCACCTCGCACACCACGGCGAGAATGAACAGCTGCAGGCCGTACGCGACCCGGCTGTGCGTTTCACGGAAACCCTGCACCAGAAGCCACGCGTAGATCGGAATGGCGAACCAGGACACCACTTCGCTCAGGACCATCGCCGTCAGCGACGTCATATTGTTGGTATCGGAGCCGAAGAACAGCGGCACGATGGTGGTGCTGCCGGCGGACAAGGCCAACGCCACCGCGCCGATGACCTTAAGTTGGAACACCGTCAGTCCGCGACGCTTTTTCCTGTTGCGGCGAGCGCCGCCGAATCCGATTTGGTCGGTCGAATCGGTTCGAGCTCCCTGCTCGGCATAGCCTTCCATATGTCCTCCTATTGCGATTTTTCCGCGCGTCGCACGTGGCACGTGCACCTTACGCACGCCTTACGCACGTATGCCTTTTACGACTTGCGACTTTTTCCTTGCGACTTTCCCGCACGCCACAGCGGCTTCCCGCACGTCCCATGCGATTTAAGCTCAGCGCCCACCGCGCGCCTTATGCGTCCAGCACGAATTTCAGCAGCCCGTCGTAGTCGGCTCCGGTAAACGAACATACCGCATGTGCCGAAACGTCCGGGTCGTCCGCCGGTGAAATTTCCGTGCGGAAGTATGCCGCGTCGAGGCCGGCGGAATTGGCGCCGATGATGTCGTTGCGCTCGTCGTTGCCGACCATGAGCGCGTGCTTGGCGGTCACGAATTCACGGTCGAGCGCCAGCATGTACAGGTCGCGTGCGGGCTTGCGGATTTTCTCTTCACTGGAGATGATCACGTCGTCCAGTACGCTGGCAAGGCCGGTCTCTTCCAGTTCGGGGCGTGTGTAGCAGGCCTGCGCGTTGCTCAGCAGCGCCACGACCATGCCGGCGTCCTGCAGTTGTTCGATCATGTCGAGCGCGCCGGGGTACAGCCGGAACAGGCTGGTGCTGCCTTGGCGGAACGCCCATGCGGCTTTCAGCGCGGCCTGCGGTAGCGCGAGTTTCTTTTCCGCTTCCTCGCTGCGATTCATGAGCAGGGACCGGTAGACCGGCAGGATGTCGAATTCGTCCCACCCGTTGCGAACGATTGCACGGTCGGCTTGGTGGACCATTTCGCGGGCTTCGAGCTTTTCGAACTGGTCGCGCATCACGTCGACGGATTCGTACTGCGCGCCCAATTCGGTCACGCAATCGTACAGCGCCTGCCATGCGGCCTCGCTCTGCTCATCGGTACGAATGTCGATCAGCGTTCCGTACAGGTCGAAAAACACCACCTCGTACCGCGGATTGCGCGCTCCGATTCCCACTGTCGTATCCTTTCTGGTTTTCCGGCCCCATTGCCGTATCGGTTACGGCGACCGCAGCTTTGCGGTCGCCGTTTTGTAGCTTCCCTACTGAGAGTATTACTGCAACCGCCAGATTGCAAACGTATGCGGTGGAACAATCAAATAATCGCCATCACCTGCGCTCACATTGCCTTCCATCGGACTGACGGACGAGCCGAGACCACACCAGTATCTCCGTATTCCGCCAATCGGTTCCAAACCCGTTACGGCCACGTCAATAACGCCGACGTGTCTGCCTGGATTGGCGGCCATCAGATAATCGCCGACGCGGAACACGAGTTCGTCGCCTTCCGTATCAACGATATTGCGATTGCCGTCGAACCACTGTGGATCAGACTTGCGCAATGCAATCAACTTCGCGTAATACTCAATCAAATCGCGCTTCTGCCATGCACGGTTCCAATCGAGCCAGTTAAGCTCTTTGGCGGAATCGTAAGAATCAGAGCTGCCGAATTTGGTACGTGCGAACTCCTCGCCGGACAGCATGAACGGGATGCCAGCGGAAGTAAGCGTGATACCCACAGCCAGCTTGTTGGCGTCCATCACGTCGGTCAGCGCGGCCGCAATCTGCGGACCGACACCGGCCAGCCCTTCCGCCGAGAAATCGGCGTCATACATGACTTTTGGCACATCCACGGTATTTTCGTTAACGCCTTCGGCCACGGTGCTGCCCAACGAACCAGCCGCAAAGCTCGCGCACAACTTGTCCCACAGCGTGAGGTCGTCGTGCGCGGACACGTATTGAATGACCTGGCCTGCCACTCCTTCCGAATGTTTGCCGCGACGCCACGCGTTCACGGCCTCACGCGCAGCCGCTACGTTCTCGTGCATGCCACCGTTCACATAACCCGGGCGGTCCGAGAAGAACACATGGCCCTTGATGGTGTCTCGCGTGGTGTCGCAGAAGTGGCCGATGCGACTGTCAAGCTTTGACAGGCCTGACTTGTCAGCCAGCACGGTGTCGCTGGGCAGCGGCGCGGTGGCGCCCGCGGACCACGGTTCGCCGTACATGAGAATGTCGCGTCCACGGCCGGGAATCTCATCCAGAGCAGCACGCACGGCATTCATGGTGTCCACGTCAATCAGACCCATCAGGTCGAAACGGAAGCCGTCTATATGGTATTCGCGCGCCCAGAACGTCACGGATTCCACGATGAACCGGCGGAACATCTTACGTTCGGTGGCCATGTCGCAGCCGCAGCCGGAGCCGTTGGCGAACGCCCCGTTGGGCTTGCGGCGCAGGAAGTATTTCGGCACCGTACGTTCGAACCAATTGTCGGTGGAGAACATGTGGTTGTAAACCACATCCATGATCACCTTGATGCCCGCACTGTGCAGCGCCTGCACCATCTGCTTGACTTCGCGGATTCGTGTGGTGCCGTCGAACGGATTGGTGGAGTACGAGCCTTCCGGCACATTGTAATTGATCGGATCGTAGCCCCAGTTATAGCGGTCGCAGGTCGTTTCGTCCACTGAACCGAAGTCGTAAATCGGCATCAGCTGCACTGCAGTGACACCAAGCTTCTTCAGGTACGCAAGGCCGGTCGGAAAGTCGGGATGGCCTTCCAACGACGTACCGTCATCGGTGAACGCAAGATACTTGCCGCGGTGCGATTCGGGGAAACCGCCGGCGGGATCATTGCTGAAATCGCCCACATGGGTTTCCCAGACCACCGTCTGCGCAAGCGGCACGTCCGGCATATGGTCGCGGTACCAACCATCCGGATTGGTGCGGCTGAAGTCCACGACCATGCTGCGCCGGCCGTTCACACCGGCCCCGCGCGCCCACGGATCGGCGACGCGGTCCACGGAACCGCAATCGCGTTCGATCAAAAAGTCGTAATACACGCCGTGCATGTTGTCGGCGAAATCGTACGTCCAGGAACCATCGGATTCCGGACGCATCGTGTACTGTCCAATCAGAGCGTCGCCGCTTTCCCCCATGGAGCCACGCGAGAACAGTCTCAGGGTCACCTTCTGTGCGGAAGGAGCCCAGAGAGCGAACTGGGTGCCGGATTGAGCAACCACGGCACCCAGAGGCCGTTCCAAACAAAGCGGGAACGGTTCGGCGACGCTCGTGTTCGGCTGTTCGAACTTGTCTACGAGCGTCATTTCATCACCTTTCTTTTAGCCCTTCACGGAGCCAGCCATGGACTCCTGATAGAAGCGCTGCATCACAATGAACAGGATGGCGATCGGAACGGAGATCACGACCGCGGCCGCGGCGAAGCGGGCAAACCAGTTCTGGATATATTCCTTCTGCAGCATGAGCCACAGGCCCAATGCCACGGTGTAGTTGGATTGCGTACGGCAGATCACCTTGGCCATGACAAAGTCGAGCCACGGGGTCAGGAAGCCGATGATGGCCTGGTAGACGATCATGGGCTTGCAGATCGGGATGATGATCTTATGGAACACCTGGAAACGGGTGCAACCGTCGAGCAGGGCGGCTTCGTCCAGCGAGGTCGGAATGGTGTCCATATAGCCCTTCATCACGTAGAAGCCAGCGCCGGAACCGGCGGAGTACACGAGAATCAACGCCACGGTAGTCATGGTGCCGCTTGACAGGCCCAAGGCCTTCAAGATGAAGTAGATGGCGGTAACGGCCATGATACCCGGGAACATGCCAAGAATCAGCACAACGTTCATGAAAGTCTTGCGCACACGGAAACGCATACGGCTCATGCAGTATGCCACGGAGAGCACGAAGATCAGAGAAATCGCACAGGTGAAGCAGGCGATGATGAACGTGGTGCCGAACATCTTCGGGAAGTCCAACACGTTGCGGTCGGTGAATAGCACCCTATAGTTGTCCAGAGTCCACTCCTTCGGGAAGAAGGAGCTGGTGTACGGGGCGGTGTTCTTATTGAACGACTCCGCGAACACCCATACGATTGGGACGAGCCAGATGACGGCCAGAATGGCCAGGAACAAGTGGGCGAACACGTCGCCGGTGATACGGCGGATCTTCTGGTCGTGCAGAAGGCCGTGGCTTTCCACTTTGGTTGCGGAATGCTTGTTGCTCATCGGAATGCCTCCTCATTCTTATAGGAGCCGGAATTGCGGTAGGTGATCAGCGAAACGATGGCCAACACGACGAAGGTCATGATGCCGATCACGGCACCGAGATTGTAATCCTGCTTGTCCACGGTCAGCTTGTACAGCCAGGTGATAAGCAAATCAGTGGAGCCTGCGGAATCGCCCAATGGCGTAGGATCGCCGCCGGACAGCAGGTAAATGACGTTGAAGTTGTTCACATTGCCGGTGAAGGTGGTGATCAGGTACGGGGTGAGCACGAAGATAATGTACGGCATGGTGATCTTCGTGAAGATCTGCCACCAGTTGGCACCGTCGATCTTCGCCGCCTCATACTGATCGGCCGGAATGTTCTGCAGAATACCGGTGATCTGCATGATGGTGTACGGGATACCGACCCACAGGTTGATGATGATCACGGTGACGCGGGCCCAAGTGGCGTTGGTGAAGAACGGCAACGGGCCGTCAATCCAACCCCACGTCTGCAGCATGCGGTTCACCGCACCCTGCGGCTGGAGCATGGTGTGCATGACCAGCAGAGACACGAACTGCGGAACGGCGATGGACATGGAGAAGCAGGCACGCCAGAAACCCTTGAAGTGGGTGGTCTTGCGATTGATGATCATAGCCACGAACATGCCGAGGAAGAAGTTCAGGAAGGTGGCGAAGAAGGCCCAGACCAATGTCCACACCAGCACACGTCCGAACAGTACGGCGTTAACGGTGCCGCCGCTGTTGGAGAAAACCTTGGCGAAGTTCTCAAAGCCGACCCAGTGGAACAGCACGAGGTGCTTGTGGTCATAGCTGGTGAATGCCATTGAAATCATGAAGATCAACGGCAGCACGGTGAACACGACGATGCCCAGCGTGGGCAGGAACATCAGCAGAACGTGCGCCTTGGCATCGAGCAGCTCGCGGACATCGTCCATGAAGCTCGGAGCCTTGCCGTTCTCCTCGAGCAGCACCTGGGACTTGTATGCAGAGCGCACGGACATGACCCACAGGCCGATGAAGGCAGCGGTGATAACCAGAGTGGCGACACCGTACAACAGGATGACCACGGAACGGTCAGGTTCGGTGTAGACCCAGAAGCCGTCGACCAGCTTCTTGCCGCCTGCATTGGTGCCCAAGGTCGGCAACTTGGAAAGATAGTCCACGCCATTGATTGCCATGAACACGAAGTATGCGATTTCCAGCGCCAGCATGGCAATGCCCTTGACATACTGCTTGCGCACGATATCGCCAAGACCAAACACCACTGCGGAAAGCTTAGTGAACAGGTCACCACGCCGGAACGCCGCCCTTACCGTGTAAGGCGACGGAGAAACATAATCAGCACCCTGCTTCCGAAGGCGCTTCATCTCCCGTGGGGAAAGAGTTGTTGCTGTCATTTCGACTGCCCTCTCATATGGATATTGAAAGATAAAAAAAGCTTTGCTCCCGGACAAGGGGAAGGAGAATTTAAAAACCTTGCCCGGGAATGCAAAGCTCGGAGGAGGAGTGAGCCACTATGCAAAGTGGAGAGAGACACCGCGACTCGAAGCGCCTCTCAAAGCTGCAGGATGGCTGGGGATTTGGCAGTGCCAACCACCCTGCATTCTTCAGTTATTGGATTTTTAGAATTACTGATTTCACTCAGCGATCTTGCCACCGGCCTGCTTGACCCAATCCTGGTACTTGGCGGCAGCGTTGTCCTTGGTGATTTCCTTGTTGACCAGGGCCTTGCCGAAGGTTTCGGCCGGAGTCCACCAATCGTTCATGCCGGACAGACCGGACTGCAGGAGAGCAGTGTTGGCCATGGTGTCGGACTGGGCCTTGGCTGCGACGTCGTCGGTGGTCAGATCAGACAGGGACTTGTCGGTCGGCGGGATGGCGCGCATCTCGTAGTGCAGCTTCTGAGCTTCGGTGGAGCCGAGGTAAGCCGCGAACTGAGCGGCGGCCTTCGGGTTCTTGGCGTTCGGGTTGTAAGCAGCGGCCTTGGTGGCGGCGAAGGACTTCATCTGCTTCTTCTGGCCGTTCACGGTGAAGGTCGGCAGAGAGGTGGCGGCGTAGTTGTCACCCAGGGCCTCCTTCACGTCCTTAGCGGACCAGGTACCGGAGAACAGCACGTCGGCGGAGCCATCCTTGATGGCTGCGAGGCCGGAAGCGCCATCGTCGTTGGAGAAGTTCGGGTTGGCGACCACATCAACCAGATAAGAGGTGATATCGGCGCCGTCCTTCGGGAAGACCATGCCTGCGTCAGCATCATTGCCCTTCTCGCCGAACAGGCTCAGGCCATCATAGAAGCCGTTGATGTACCAAGAATTCTGCAGGGAGAACGCGACCTTGGCCTTGGAAAGGATGGTATCGAAGTCCTTGGCCTCATCCTCGGTGATCTTGGACTTGTTGTAGTACATGAACCACGTGTTGTCGGTGTACGGCACGCCATAGAGCTTGCCATCGGTGCCGGTGACGGAGTTGACTTCGAGGTCACCGTTCTGTTCCTTCACCTGCTTCTCAGCGTCGGTGCCCAGCTGGCCAATGGCCTTGGCGTCCATTAGAACACCCAACTGATCGGAAGCGAACATATAGACATCGGCCGCCGCGGACGGATCAGTGCTGACCTGCTTGGAAGCATCGCCTTCAGAGACCACGTCATTCTTCCACGTGATATTGTATTCCGGATGCGCCTTGGCGAAGTTCTCTTCGACCTTGCCCAGCCAGTTGGTGTCCTTGGCCTGGTCTTCCTGCGGGGCCCACACGCTCAGCGTGACGGCCTCGGTGGAGCCGGAAGCGTTCTTATCGCCACCGTCGGAGGAGCCACCGCACGCAGCGAGCGGAACCAGCATAGAAACGGCAGCAGTAAGTCCGATTGCCTTCTTCCAATCGATCTTCATTGATCTTCCTTTCCTCACATAACCTTGTGTTCCTCAACATCTCCGGTTAAATGGTACGGACCAAAACCCTGCATACGTTCACATCATCGTTCTTGGATGATTACCAACAACACTGGGGCCACCAAAAATGTATCAGTGATTGTTAGTGTAGCACGTTTCTGCCAACGTTTGCAATTCAGCGCTATGATTGTTTCAAAGAAACACCGCAAACCGCGAAATATCAAGGAGACACACCCTCATGCTTCCCCCCGCGAAACACCCCCACCCCAAATGGCTTGCCGACGCAATTTTTTATGAAATCTATCCACAGTCCTTCGTCGACTCCAATGGCGACGGCATCGGAGACATCCCCGGAATCACTTTAAAACTGGACTACATCAAGGATCTCGGATGCAACGCGATCTGGCTCAACCCCTGTTTCGACTCGCCATTCAAAGACGCCGGCTACGACGTGCGCGACTACAAAAAGGTGGCATCACGCTACGGCACCAACGACGATCTCATTGCGTTGTTCGACGCCGCCCACCGGCGCGACATGCACGTGATCCTCGATCTCGTGCCAGGCCACACCAGCGAGGAACACGAGTGGTTCCACCGCAGTTGCAAGGTCGAACGAAACAATTATTCCGACCGCTACATCTGGACAGACTCATGGATCTCCGGTGGCGACGGACTGCCATTCATCGGCGGCGAATCGCCCCGCAACGGTACCTACATCTTGAACTTCTTCAAATGCCAGCCGGCGCTCAACTACGGTTTCGCGCACCCCGAACGTAGCTGGCAGAAGCCAGCCCTTGGTCCGGACGCGAAGGCCACTTGCGACGCGATGGTGGACGTCATGCGGTTCTGGCTTTCCCGTGGCGCAGACGGCTTCCGCGTGGATATGGCCGACAGCCTCGTCAAAAAGGACGATGAGGGCAAGCCTTACACCATCCGCACCTGGCAGTACATGTTCGCCCGGATCCGCCCGGCCTTCCCCGAAGCCGCGTTCGTTTCGGAATGGGGACGGCCAGAGGAGTCGATGGCCGCCGGCTTCGACATGGATTTCTATCTCGATTGGCGTTGGGACGGCGTTCCCAACGGCTACAACATGCTGTTGCGCAACGTGGACGACCCGTTGAGCCGCAAGGGCGACAAGAGCTATTTCAACGCCGATTCCGGCACGCCGATCAGCGAATTCCTGGACGAGTACGAGCCGCGTCTGCGCGAAGCGGAAACGGCCGACGGAAATTTTAATTTCATCACCTGCAACCACGACACCGCACGCGTGGCGCCGCGACTGTCGCAGCGCGAAATCGCCCTGGCATACTGCACGCTGTTCGCGATGCCGGGCGTGCCGTTCCTGTATTACGGCGACGAAATCGGCATGCGATACCGCGCACTGCCCGGCAAAGAAGGCGGCTACGTGCGCACCGGTTCGCGCACACCGATGCAGTGGGGTGCGAACGACGCATCCGGAGCACTTCACGTGTCCGATTCTGCAGAATCGGACACTCGGGCTGGCGATGTGACCGGTGGCAGCTACCTGCCCGCCGACCCGTCCGCCGACGCCCCGACCGTCGCCGCACAGCAGGCCGACGCCGAATCACTGTGGCATACGGTGCGCTCCATACTCCACGTCAAGAGGGAATGCGACGCCTTGCGGTCGGGGGCTACGTTCCATGCAATCGAACGCGATAGAGTGTTCGTTTTCGAGCGTTCCACCCACCTGCAGAAGCTGATCATAGCCGTCAATCCAAGCCGCGATTGCAAAGCTTTGCAGTTACCAGATGGTAGTTATCGGACGATTTTCAGCATCGGCGAAAACGAAATTAGCGGCACTTCGCTGCGTCTAGGTCTGCAAAGCTTTGCAATTCTCGAAGCCGAGTAGCAGACGAGCAATGCCCCGTTGGAATAATCGTTTGCAATGCGGAGCGCTGCGCCTTCGTATTGCAAACGATAGTCAATATGGAAAAACAATTCCGGTTATCTATATTCCTGAAATTAGAGCAAAATCGCAATATAGCAACACTCTCTTACCGCAAAACACGCTTTGAAAACGATATCATACCGTGATATAGTTATCTTTGGTGCGAATGCCACCAGCATCGAAGCTGCGGCAATCGCAAGCAATGTAGCATGTCAGCCGTCACAAACGGCGCGGAAAGAAGGGACCTATGACACAGACCCAGCAGACCGAAAGCGCAGAACGCATCGCACGGCCTCTTATCCAGCTCGCCAAGCTCAATGGCATTTCCACGTCGTATATCGACCAGCTCGGCACCTATGTGGAAATCCGCGACGAAGTGCTCGTCTCCGTATTGGCCGCACTCGGCGTGGACGCATCCAGCGACGAAGCGATCACCGCCTCCTATGCGGCGACCCAGCAGCGCATCGCAGACACACTTGTTGAGCCGACCGTCGTGAAGTTCATCGGCAAGGAAGCCGTCACGCCAATCCGCGCGAAAGGAAACGACGTGGCGCTGAAGCTGACGTTGGAAGACGGCACGGAATATGCGGGCGATCTGACCGCGTATCTGACGGGCTCGAACGCAGATGACGGCTCGCTGCAACTGACGCTGCCGGACGATATTCCCGCCGGCTACCACACGCTGGCCGTCGATGCCGGCCCGCTGCACGCCGAAGCCGCGCTGATCTGCGCACCGGCACGCATCGAACTGCCGCCAGCAGTAGCGGAAAAGCAACGTTGGGGCTGGATGGCACAGATGTACTCCATCCGTTCCGCTGAATCCTGGGGCGTGGGCGACTATGGCGATCTGAAGCTGCTGCTGTCCGACGCGGCAACGAAATCGCATGCCGATTTCATGCTTATCAACCCGATTCACGCCACCGCGCCGGTGCCGCCGCTAGAGCCGTCGCCGTATCTTCCCGAATCGCGTCGTTTTCTCAATGTGACGTACATCCGTCCGCAGGATATCGCTGAATATGCGGAACTCAACGAGGCGGACCAGGCCGAAGTGGCGCGTCTGCACGCGGAAGTCTCGCCAGCCAACGACAGTATCGAGCCGCTCGACATCAATTCCGCTTGGTGGCACAAGCGCCAGGCGCTGCAGCTTGTGTACAACGTGCCGCGTTCCGTCGAGCGTCAGGCCGCGTTCGACGCGTTCAAGGAGGCCGCGGGTCCGGATCTGCGCGCGTTCGCCGCATGGTCGGTGGCGTTCCAAGTGTGGGGCGCGCCGTGGGAAGGCACGTGGTTCAAGGACACGAACCGCGATTCGCCTGAAGTGGTGGAGCTCATGCGCGAGCACGCCGATATGGTCGATTTCGAATGCTGGCTGCAGTGGATCGCCGACGAGCAGGTGACAGCCGCGCAGAACGCCGCCCGTGACAGCGGTATGGCACTCGGCCTCATGCAGGATATGGCCGTGGGCGTGCACTCGCTCGGCGCGGACGTGTGGTGGAATCCGGAACGTTTCGCAGTAGGCAGCGTAACCGTGGGCTGCCCACCGGACTTCTACAACCAGCAGGGTCAGGATTGGGGCCAGCCGCCGTTCAATCCGAATTATCTGGCCAAAACTGGTTATGGCGTGTACCGCGAGATGGTGCACAACATGTTCTCGCACGCGGGCGCGGTGCGCATCGACCATGTACTCGGCCTATTCCGTCTGTGGTGGATTCCGCAGGGCGAAGGCGCGCGCGGTGGCGCGTACGTTACGTACGACTATGAGGCGATGATCGCGATCCTGACCATTGAAGCGTCCCGCGTGAACGGTTTGGTGGTCGGCGAGGATCTGGGCACCGTGCCTGATTACGTACGCACGGTACTCGGCGAGCACGGCCTGCTGGGCTGCATGGTAGAATGGTTCGCCCGCGTGGACGACTCCCCCAACGCCGGCGACCCGTATGCCGATCCGTCCACGTACCGCAAGTACGCGCTGGCTTCCGTCACCACGCACGACCTGCCGCCGACCGCCGGCTACCTGCAGTTCGAGCACGTCAAGCTGCGCGAACAGCTGCACCTGCTGTCCGGCCCGGTCGAGGAGTTCCAGGCTTCCGCCACCGCCGAACGCGACGCGATGATGGACCGTCTCGTGGAGTCCGGCCTGATCACGCCGGAAGTGGCGGGCGATGTGGAAGGCCACATCCAGGAAATCGTCGAGGCGATGCACAAGATGCTGCTCAAGTCGCCGTCCGTGCTGCTGCAGGCCGCGCTGGTGGATGGCGTGGGCGAGACGCGCACGCAGAACCAGCCGGGCACGTCCAGTGAATACTCCAACTGGCGTGTGCCGCTGGCAGGCCCGGACCTCAAGGTGGTGCACACCGATGAGGTGTTCGATCTGCCGCGCGTGCAATCGCTTGCCGCCATCATGAACGGCGAGAAGTAGCGTTTAGACTTACCATTCCCCTTTCCTTACAAACCAAAATTCCGGTCCTCCTTGTGGAGGGCCGGAATTTTTCATATACGCAAGGCGATTTGGGAGCAGTTAGGTTCAGCGGTCGATCAGCCCAGCAGCAGCCAGACTGAGGCGTCGCTATCCAGCTTGCCGTCGTCCGTCAACGGCACGGAATTTGCGATGGCGACCGCATCGTCCGGCAGGGCGATCGGCTCGTCGCCGAAATTGGTGACGGACAGGAATCGACGGCCTTCCGTGGCCGGACGCGAGTAGGCGACCACCGTATCGCCCATGTCCAGCAGGTCGGCGGACGTGTCTCCGGTCGCCGTCAGCACCGTCTGCCGCAGCTGCAACAGCTTGCGGTACAAGTGCAGCATGGAACCGTTGTCATCGGCCTCGACGTCGGCCGCGAAATCCTTGAACCAGGCCGGCTGCGGCAGGTGCGCGTCGGCGGAATCGCCCTGCTCCGGGCCGAAACCGAACGTGCCGCCGGTGATGAAGTCCGGGCTCCACGAAGCCGGTTCGCCGCAATCGGCAGCCTTCCACGGCATCGGTGCACGGCAGCCGTCACGACCCTTGTCGGTGAAGTTGCGACGGGTGTTGAACGGCGTCGGATCCTCAAGACGATCCCACGGAATGTTCGCCACTTCGAACAGGCCCAGTTCCTCGCCCTGATACACGTAGGCGGAACCCGGCAGGCCCAGTTCCATCAGCGCGGCTGCGCGGGCGCGACGGGTGCCGAGCTCACGATTCTCGCGGTAGGTCTCTCCGTCACGCAACAGCCAATCGTGCGCCAGCTGGTGGTACGGAGCGTCCTTCACCTGCGGCAGACCGAAACGCGACGGACTGCGCGGCACATCGTGGTTGTTCATAACCCACGTCGTGGTGGAACCGTGAGTTTCCTCGGCGGCGCGCAAGCCGTCAGCAATGGCCGTACGGAACTCGTCGGCGAACCAGTTGGCTTCGGCGAACTCGAAATTGAACACCTGGCCGAGCTCGTCGGTGGACGCGTACAGATGCTGCGATTCGGCCTTCACCCACGCCTCGCCGACGGCGAAACGCGGCGGATTGTACTCGTTGAACACCTGACGCCATTCGCGGTAGATGTCGTGCACTTCCGGACGGTCCCACAGCGGGCTGAACGCGCCGTCCGCCGGCAGCACATGCTGCACCGCGGCCGGATCCATGTCGGCCAGCGGCACGGAATCGAGGTCCTTGGCCAAGCCGTGCGCCACGTCGATGCGGAAGCCGTCGGTGCCGTGGTCGGACCAGAATCTCAACGTTTTCTTGAATTCCTCGTGCACGTCCGGATTCTTCCAATTCAGATCCGGCTGCTCCTTGGCGAACATGTGCAGGTACCACTGTCCGTCATCGACCTGCTGCCACGCCGGGCCGCCGAACAGCGACTGCCAGTCGTTCGGCGGCAGCTCGCCGTGCTCGCCGCGGCCTTCGCGGAAGATGTAGCGGTCGCGTGCGGCCGAACCTCGGCCGGCGGCGAGCGCCTCGATGAACATCTTGTGCTTGTTGGACGTGTGGTTCGGCACGATGTCGACGATCACCTTGATGCCGGCTTCATGCGCGGCGGCGGCCATCGCGTCGAAATCGGCCATGGTGCCGAGGCGCGGGTCAACGTTGCGGTAGTCGATCACGTCGTAGCCGCCATCGGCCAGGTCGGACGGGTAGAACGGGCTCAGCCAAATCGCGTCGATGCCGAGATTCTTCAGGTAATCCATTTTCTCGGTGACACCGGCGATGTCTCCCAACCCGTCGCCGTTCACGTCTTTGAAGCTGCGCGGGTAGATCTGGTAGACGACGGCTTGCTTCCACCAATCGTCACGCATGTTGTTTGCTGTCACCATAACCCCTTTTGTCGTAGTCCATCGGATGCGGAGCACTGTCTCCGCTACATGAAAACGATAACATCAAGCAAAGCGAAACGCTAATGAAAACTTAATCATTGCAGCACATCAAACGTTTGACGAAAATGTGCATACTCCAGCTGTATCGAGTAGAATCGCAGAAGATTCGACTTGCATACGTTGCTATACGGATGCCATACGAAAGGCGATTATGAAGTTCCTCTCCCCCGATTCCGGCTTTATGCGCGGCCTGAGCGACGCCGTCGACGCGATCTGGATCAACATTCTGATGCTCGTCACCAGCATTCCGATCATCACGATCGGCGCGGCACTGACCGCCGGCCACGACGCCGTCCGTCGCACGCTGTCCGGCGAAGGCACGGCGACGCGCAATTATTTCAAGGCGTTCCGTTCGAATTTTGCGAAATCGACCGGCTATTGGCTGATTTTCGGCACGACCGGCACGCTGTGCGTCTACTCGTGGATCGTGCTGCAGATCACGCCGCTGCTCATTCCGAAATTCGCGTTGACGATTGTGTGGCTCATCGGTTTCGAATGGGTGTGGGCGTTGCAGGCGCGGTTCGAGAACTCGTTCTGGCGCACGCTTGGCAACGCTTTTGTGTTCGGCGTGAGCAACATCGGCCACACGTTGGCATTGGTTGCGATCGACGCGGTGTACGTGGCGCTGCTCGTGGCCAGCTGGGTTTACATGCCGCAGGGCCTGTTCCTGCTGCTCATACTGGGGTATGGCACGATGCTGATGCTGCATTCGCCGATTCTCGAGCATGTCTTCCGCAAGTACATCAGCAAGTAATTAGGCACGAAAAAAGGGACTGATTCGCATCAGTCCCTTAAATTTTTCTGGGTGAAAATCAGCCCTTCACCGCGCCGCCTTCGGCCCTGCAATTAAGGACCGCGCTACGCGCGGGCTCAACGTTACCCTCGCGGCATAGCCGCTCGGGCTGGAGCCTGGGAACAGCGCACTGCGCTGTTCCCTAAGGGCTGATCGAAGATCAGCCCTTAACGGCTCCAGCCATAACACCCTTGACGATGTACTTCTGACAGATCAGGTAGAAGATGATGATCGGGATGATGGCCATGACCAGGCATGCCATCATGGCGCCCATATCCACGGAACCATAACCGCCCTTCAGATACTGCACCGCCACGGAAATGGTCTTGTACTTGCCCAGGTCGAGCGTCAGGTACGGCAGCAGGTAGTCGTTCCAGATCCACATGGCCTGCAGAATGGCCACGGACACAATGGACGGCTTCATGATCGGCACAACGATCTGGAAGAAGATACGCGGCACGGAAGCACCATCGATCATGGCGGACTCTTCCAGCGATTCCGGAATGCCCTTAACCACACCGGTGAAGATGAACACGGCCAGACCAGCTCCGAAGCCCAGGTACACGAAGCACAGACCCCACGGGGTGTTGAGCTTCAACATATCGGCCAGCTTGGAAAGGGTGAACATGACCATCTGGAACGGCACGATCATGTTGAACAGAAACAGCGTGTACAGCAGCTTCGCGGCCCAGTTGTTCACGCGGACGATCCACCATGCGCACATCGAAGTGCACACCAGGATCAGCGCCACGGAACCGACCGTGATCAGCAGGGTCCAGCCGAAGCTGGCAAAGAAGTTCGTGGTCTCGAGGCCACGCGTATAGTTTTCAAGTCCAACGAACGCCTTACCGGTCGGCAGGGAGAACGCGTTACGGGAGATGTACGCCTTCTGCTTGAAAGAGTTGATGATCACCAGCACGATCGGGAAGATCCACGCCAGCGAAACCACCGCGAACAGTACGGACCACAGTGCGCCGTGCTTGACTTTTTCTCCGGAGTTCATGCCTCCACCTCCTTGCTCGTGGTGAGCTTGTTCTGGATAAGCGCCACAATGGCCACCAGGATGAAGAACAGCACTGCCTTCGCCTGGCCGACGCCTTCCCAACCCATACGGCCGTAGAACGTACGGGTGATGTTCATTGCCAGACCTTCAGACATGTTCGACGGAGCGCCGTTGGTCAATGCAAGGTTCTGATCGTACAGCTTGAAGCCGTTGGTGACGCACAGGAACGAGCATACGGTGATCGACGGCATCATCAGCGGAATGATGATCTTGAACATGGTCTGGGTGCCGTTCGCACCGTCCACGGAAGCCGCTTCGAGCACGTCGGTCGGCAGCGACTGCATGCCTGCGATGTAGATGATCATCATGTAGCCGATTTGCTGCCAGCACACCAAGATGACCAAGCCCCAGAAGCCGTAGGTTGCGCTATACGTCAGCGCGCGGCTCCAGTGGGCGAGGATGCCGTTGAGCAGCAGCATCCAGATGTAGCCCAGGATAATGCCACCGATGAGGTTCGGCATGAAGAACACCGAACGGAAGATGTTGGAACCCTTGATGGCCTTGGTAAGCATATATGCGATGGCAAACGCAACCACATTGATCACAACCGTAGTGACAATGGTCAGCGCCGTCGAGAAACCTAACGCATGCAGGAATTCCTTATCCGCAAGTGCCTTCTGATAGTTTTTAAGTCCAATGAATTCCGAGTCAGTCACAGTTGTGAACTTGCAGAAACTCAAATACACACCCATGATGAACGGGATCACAAACCCGATGATAAATGCAGCGAACGTTGGCAGCGCGAAGAGCGCCCACCACTTTCGTATCGCCTTGCCAGCCATGCTGATCATAGCCTGCCTGCTTTCTTTCCTTCTCCATTCCGCGTACCGCGTCAACGCGGGCGGGAATTCCATTCCCCAGAGGAACCATCCACAGCATTGTTTCCTGTTTCTCCAGTGCTTACATCAGTCATGATAAACGGCATGACTGCAAATGTCAAACGTTGTCATTTTCGCATGTCACGCACGGCAAAATATGAAACGTTGTCACCAAAAACCATCTCTAGAGAACGCTTATATTCCACGCAATGCCCAACTACCACCACTTTATGAAAACGTTTGTAATGAATAAGTTGCAAATTGGACAAGAACACGGTCTTAATGGTGAGGGGAGGTAGCATTACATTATTCAAGCAATCACTGTACAGGGGACTCGATGAAAAGCAGTAGCATTCAGGATGTTGCGCAACTCGCGCACGTGTCCATTTCCACCGTCTCTCGTTCCTTCACGCGCCCTGACCTGGTGTCGAAAGCCACCAGAGACAAGGTGATGAAGGCCGCGGACGAGCTGAATTTCTCCATCTCGCGTTCTGCCGCGGCCTTGAAAACCGGCCGTGCGCTGCGTATCGCGGTACTCGTCTCAGGCCGGCTCAACCTATGGTTCAGCTCCTCCATCATCGAAGGTCTGAACGAGGTCTTCCACGATGAGGGCTACGACATCTCCATCTACCAGATGTCCAGCACCGAGGAACGCAGCGAGTTCTTCAACATGCTGCCGGTGCGCCGCAACGTCGACGCCGTGATCGTCATTTCCTTCGACATCGCCAGCAACGAAATCGAACAGCTCAGGTCGATCGACGTGCCGATCATCGGCATCAACTCAAGTCTGCCGGAAGAACGCGGCTTCAACGCGGCCGTCCGCATCGACGACAAGCAGGGTTCGGAACTCGCCGCACGCCATCTGATGATGCTTGGCCACCGCGACATCGTCTACATCCGTTCCGACCGCGAAGTGACGCTGCACTTCAGCGTGCAGGGCCGTTACGAATCGTTCATGGCATGCTGCCAGGCCAACGGCGTCGAACCGCGCGTGCTTGTCACCGACGCTGGCAGGAACAGGATCAGCAAGGTCGTGACGCAGCTGCTCAGCCTCGACCACATGCCGACGGCCATCGCCTGCCAGGAGGATGGCATCGCGGTGCCGCTGCTGTTCCAGCTGGAACGCAACGGTTTCACCGTGCCGAACGACATCTCCATCATCGGTTACGACGACAGCGTCTACGCGCGCGACCTCGGCCTGACCACCATCCGTCAGACCCCTGTCGAGATGGCCCGCGAAGCGGCCCGCATGACACTCGCGCTAATCGAGAAGCAGCCGCTCGACGAACCGTTCAAGACGTTCCCCGCGCAGCTGATCGTCCGTTCGACCACCGCTCGTCTGCATAGCTGATTTTCCGGCAACATACAGCGAACGTAGCGACATACACGAAGGGCCGTCATCGCAAGTAATTACGATGACGGCCCTTCGCTATGTCGTCACAACCAACTGCGGCCGAGAGAAGGAAAGGAAAACTCTCGGCCGCAGTTGTTCTATTCAGTTATTGGTTTGATCAAGCGGTGATCAGTGAGCAGCGTCGTACTCGGTCTTCCAACCGTCCACGAACGCCTTCTTGACTGCGTTCCAGTCGCCGGTGCCCTGAGCGTACACGAGGAGGGCGGAACCAAGCTTGTTCTTCCACTCTTCGGACGGCATCATGGTGAAGTTCCAGGAGACTGCGGTCTTGCCGGAGTTCTGATCTTCAACAGCGGCCTGCACCAGCGGATTGTCGGACTTGACATCGCTGA
>ERZ773239.639-NODE-639-length-34009-cov-5.299052_pt1 | contig 34009 bp, 23 predicted proteins | sample MGYA00580521_ERZ773239 | MGnify/ENA primary metagenome ERZ773239 (study PRJEB29015, sample SAMEA2737801) | human gut metagenome | biome: human gut; feature: human-associated habitat; material: faeces | place: China | collected 2012 ... | reverse complement strand
AACCGGTCCAGCCTTAACCTCTTCAAAGTCCACTGCTTCAATTTGGGCCTCCGGAAAATATTCCAGAATTACTTCATCAATCTGGAATTCTGCAATATGCTGCTTCAGTACAACAAATGTGATATCTGCCAGATCCACATATTTTTCAATCGATTTTGTTGCCCAATACAAGAACGGTTTACCACTAATTTCAATCAATGGCTTTGGCATAACAAATCCATTTTTGAAAAAACGCGAACCTGCTCCGCCCATAGGCATTATTAAATGTAACTTTTTCTTTTCCATTTTATTATCCTTTCTGAGCAAGCCAAATTCTCTGCTGCTCTTCTAAGTCGTGCAGCAACGTTTCAGCAACCGCATCTCCATTGAAATGGGTACGAACATAGTCGTATCCGGTCCTAGCTATTCTTTCCAATTCTTCCTGGTGCTCATCCATCTGGTAATACTCGATAACTCTCTTGAGATCCTCTTTTGTACCATCGTAGGTAATGTAATGAATTCCAGGCACTAATCCCCAGTCTCTATATGCTGGCGAATCTATACCTATATAAGCACACCCGCAGGCCATACCTTCTACAAAACCAATACCTGGGATACCAAGGATTTCCTCACCAACAATACACATTTTATATGAATTGAATGCCTCTACCATGTCGAAAGAAAAATATTTTTTTTGCTTTCCGGTAAACAAGCGATTGTAGATCTTTTTATATAACTTTATCAAAACAAAATCATTATCTTTAATTGGTTTTCCTGCATTATCTTCGAGATAGTCGCTACTTGTGCAATAGACTGTGTCTTTAAAAAACTCTGGATTGTCTTTGATTTGTTTTCTTGATGGTTGATCACAAGAATCACCATATGTATCCAAAAACTCTTTATGAACCTTATAAGTAATAGTCCCAGTAGCAAATGCCATATTCTTTCTTTCATTGAATGGTTTTCTATTTTTAAATCTTTCAGCAAAAACAAACGGATGTATAATCCATGGTTTATCTATGTGATAATACTTTCTATATAATTCACAATTAGTCTTAAGATTCACTTCATTAAAAAAACAATTAATATTGGCATTTTTTATTAATTCATCCTCTTCTTCTCGCCCGTGAAAATGTAGCATACTTAAAGCTTTAAAAGCTTTTACATCTCCCATACCAATATAACTCGCAGTTTTAACATTATACAAAACGATCAGGTCATCTTTTTTTAATTCATTCGCATTTTTAATAACTACTATTTGACCTTTTTTAATACCATTTTGGTGCATAATCCACTCATTTTCTTTTATACCTATAGGTCGAAGTATTCTCTGTAATTTATCTGATCCCCTTTGATATAAAGAAAAACAGTTTGAATTCAAATAAGTACAAACTTCATACTTATCTATGTTGTGCAACAAATAATCCAACAGGTATTTGTGTTTTAACGCAACAGAATTTTTTAATAAAATAACATCGGTAACTTTAAGCATCATCCAATTAGTGCAAATTTACAAACACAATTCTTTTTTTCATTTGTTTTTTCCTTTACTTAATATTTTGTTGATCATATTCAAACCTTTCTCCCTTCCAAATAATGGCAAGAATATCTTAGTTCGAATAAATCTCAAAACATGTGTTTTCTGAGGAGTCCAAGATAATGTATGCCAGTGAATAGCATAAGTATTCTTTGTAATATTTTTTGTGCCTTTCATTAAACTTATAGCATGGAAATAATCGTCCGGAAATATTTCTATACCTTCCGCTAATCTTTGATACTTATTTTCTTTTACAAACCCTAGTTTTTTTAAGGAATCCTCAATATAGACATTATTAACAACCTGATTAAAACTTCCATCATCTCTAACAAAAGAAATCTCATCATACATTCTTAAAAGTTTTCCCCAAAGTTCAAAATTCTTTTCAGACCCCATTAAAGCAGTTAACGCACCATCTTCATCGGTCCCTAGTAGCAACTTATTACCTGTAAAGTCTGTAAGAGGTTTTAAAACTTCAACATCTGTGTCCAAGTAAAAACCACCATAATTATATAGAGCATACACTCTTACATAATCAGAGACAAAAGCCCATTTTTTATTTTCATACGCTTCTTTTGTAAACCTAACAGAATTCACATCAAATGTTTCTTCGTTCCATAACATAAATTCATAATCTGGCAAATACTTATGCCAGCTATCAATACAATGCTGGATCTTTTCAGAATATGAATTTCCTCCAAACCATATATAATGAACTATCTTTGGTATCATATTTTGTCTCCTACCATTTTCTTTATTTTTCTAATATATCTGCTATACGAATACTTGCTTTTCCATCTCCATATGGATTGATTGCCCTAGACATCTGATTGTAATAATCTTTACTATCTAATAATTTACCTGTTTCAGATATGATTCTGTCATAATCTGTTCCGACCAGTTTAACTGTTCCCGAATCAACTGCTTCTGGGCACTCTGTTGTATTTCTCATAACCAGTACTGGTTTACCTAATCCCGGAGCCTCTTCCTGTACTCCGCCGCTATCTGTCAATAATACCGTTGCCTTACTCATTACATAAACGTAAGTGCTTAAATTTTAGACAGGGATACTAAAAAATCTCCGACCACATTTCTGTATCTGGAACACCTTGACAATTCACATATGATTGACTATTGATTTGAGACGTTTGCACGACGTTCGATTTCAGCTTTGACTTCTTCGTTCCATGGGGCAAGCCTATCTAACTCTTCATCGCTCATCCTATCATTCGGGAGTTTTTCCAGAAGATAGGTTAGATAGTGATAGACGTTTACTCCATTTGCTTTCGCCATTTCTACCATTGTGTAGACGATAGCACTGGCCTGGGCACCGTTTGGAGTATCACAGAACAGCCAGTTTTTCCGACCTACTGTAAACGGACGAATAGCGTTTTCACTGAGATTATTAGAAAAACTGCAGCGACCATCTTCCAAATAGGTCATAAGATAGGATCGGCGATTCTGAATATAGGTAACTGCCTTATCCATCCTTGATCCACGAACTGGATTCTGTTTATCAAGCCACGACAAAAAGCCTTCTACTATCGGCTTTTCTTTTTCAAGACGAGCTTTCTTGATAGCATCGAAGGATGAATGCTTCGCTTTGATCACATCTTCCAGATGGAAAAGCTGGTTGATATACATCATGCCCTGAACAGATGGCTGTGTATAATCCAGCTGCTTCCCTTTTGGAATTGCATCTGTCAGATATCTGCGGATGTGAGCCCAGCAGGCTGTCCGTTTGGCATTAGGCACTTTGTTATAACCACTGTAACCATCGCACATTAGATATCCGTTGAATCCCGCAAGGAATTCTACTGCGTTATTCCCGGCACGGGTTTCTGAATATTTATAAAGGATGATTGGTAATCCTCCGTCCTCCCCACTGCGGAATAACCACATGTAAGATTTCGTCTGTGCACGTCTGCCGGGTTCATGTAATACCTGAAGTGGAGTTTCATCTGCCATTGCGAATTCACGTTTTAAAAGTTGCCGGTGGAAGTAATTATACATCGGAGTAAAATAATCCAATGTATTGCGGATTACCCAGTTTGCCATCGTTGCTCTTGTGATAGCAACACCGTACTGTGCCCAGTCTTTTTCCTGCCGGGTATAAGGAAGACTGTTACAAAACTTCTGATACATGACCCAGGCGATAGTATCTGCCGCAGCCATACCGTGAAGCATATGTGCATGGCCGTCTTTTCCTTTTTTGATAACAGTAACGTCATCGTTATTACATTCCGGGCAAATATAATTTAAGCTGTATATTTCGATAACCTTTAACTTTGCCGGTACGAAGGAAAGTTCGCGGCGTACGAATTCTTCGCCGATTTTTACCAAAGGAGCGTTGCAAACAGGACAGATTTTTTCTTCATCTGGAAGATCCAGATATTTTTTGACTACTGGAATCCCTTTGAACCGTTCTGCGTTAGTTATACGGGATTTCCGCTTTTTTGTCTCTTTCTCTGGCAAAAGACTTTCCAAAGATTCTGGTTCTACAATAGTTGGATCCTGTTCCAGTTCGGCTTCATTAAATAAATTCAACTGTCCAGGAATCTCCATGGAACGTTTTTCACTGGAAGAACCAAAAAGCTTTTTACGAAGCAGATCCACTTCTTCCTTTAGATTGTCTCGTTCCTGAGTAAGAGCCTCTTCCCGTTTGTTAGCGGCATCTACAGTTGCCTGAAGTGTTTTTATCATTTTTTTCAGATCGTTGATCATGTCTTTCAACTCACGGAGTTGAAGGTCTTTAGAACTGTCTGCCACTGCGTTTTCCTCCCGGTTTTTGATACTTCTATTATACCAGAAATCATGGAAAACGCCTAGGAGAACGGGACGGTAAGAGACTTGAAAAACGCTGAATTTTCAATGAAATCCTGTGTTTTTATGTGCATTTTTTTGCCGTATAGTTTAAGTGGTTCTAATAGCTTTTGGCTGCTCGATATCGATGCCTGACATCAGCCAGTCGAACTCTCTCCAAGTGAGATTCCGAACCTCTGATTTATCCCGGGGCCATCGGTAAGAGCCTTGGGCAGTGAGTCTTTTGTAGATCATAACAATTCCGTCAGGCTCTTTTAAGATAGCTTTAATCCTATCACATTTGCGTCCGCAGAATAGATAGAGCGAATGGTCGATTTCCATAGAGAACTGCTCCTGAATAATTGTGCATAATCCATCGATAGATTTACGCATATCTGTTCTGCCGCAAACGATATAGATTGCATCGACATTCGAGATATCCGCTAACATAATGGCTCCTTTAATGCATCTATTAAAATTTTCAGAAGCATAGGCTGAACGGTATTGCTCATTCGGATTGTTAATCCTTTTGCTTCAATCTCAATCGTATGTGAATTGTCAAGGTACATGGAACTGCTTCTTTCATTTTGAAACAGTTCTGCCGAAGAAACTTCCGGTTCTATAGCAATCTGAACTACATCCTGTTTATGAGATGTAAGATCAAGAGTGCTGGCTTTGCCAATCGGATCTGGTATCTGACAGGCTTTTTTGCGCAGACGGGAAACGGCATTATAAAAGCAACTTGGAGAAATACCTTGTGTTTCACACCATGCAGCGTCTGTTAATCCGCTTTGCCTGCATTCAGTTACCAGCTCCATCCAGTCATCCAAGGAACGCCTTGGTGAACGTTTATCACTCATAATGAAACCTCCAAATGTAGTAAATTTCTACTTTCTATCAAAGAAATGTAGTAAAAATCTATCTTCTATCATTATGAGCTGGGAAACAGAGAATATCTAGTTACCCAAAAACTAAGCACTTACAAAATATTAAAAATTGAATTTGAGAACGCCATCAGTTTATGATAATGAATTGTTGGCGTTCTTTTAATGTTGGTGGCATTATTTATGGAAAAGGCTATTTAATTTATAACGTATTGACATATAGTAAAATATTGCTATACTATAATAGAACATATGTTCGAAATTGAATAAATAGTATGTAAAAAGGTATAAATATGCAAGAACAAAATGATTAGATTTTTATGGTGTTTTGACATGATTTGGAGTGTTTTTGCGTCCATGTAGTTTTAATAAGACGTGAATTATGGTATACTATATCTTCAAATTATACTGAAAAATACGTTGTGTTTTGGAGTAGGAAAAATTGGTTTTGGTGACTTTATTCGTGCCCGTGGTGATATTTGAGCGATTTTTACATGGTTTTCGAATAAATGTTCGATAGAACATGAGGCTTGGGCACGAATTTTCGGGTTAATAGTATAAATAGTAAGGAGGATTTGAGGTATGGATAGGTTCGAATTAGTATCAGAATATGCTCCGACAGGAGACCAGCCACAGGCAATCGAACAGCTTGTGAAAGGATTCAAGGAAGGCAATCAATGCCAGACTTTACTAGGGGTTACGGGTTCTGGAAAGACTTTTACGATGGCAAATGTGATTCAGCAATTACAGAAGCCGACGCTTGTCATCGCTCATAATAAAACACTTGCAGCTCAGTTATACGGAGAGTTCAAGGAGATGTTCCCCGATAACGCAGTGGAATATTTTGTCTCCTACTACGACTACTACCAGCCGGAAGCCTACGTCCCATCCTCAGACACATACATTGCGAAAGATTCTTCTGTAAACGAAGAAATTGATAAACTGAGATTATCGGCAACAGCAGCATTGATCGAGCGGAGAGACGTGATCGTAATTGCCAGTGTTTCCTGTATCTATGGTCTTGGTGAACCGGAAAACTTCGAACAGATGATGGTATCGCTCCGTCCGGGTATGGAGAAAGACCGTGATGAAGTGTTGCGCCAGCTGATAGACATTCAATATGACAGAAATGACATGGATTTCAAGCGCGGAACATTCCGGGTACGGGGAGATACGGTAGAGATTGTACCGGCAGACCGTGGCGATACTGCTATTAGAGTGGAATTTTTCGGAGATGAGATTGACCGGATTTCGGAAATAGACATGCTTACCGGTGAAGTGAAAAATACGCTGAATCATATTGCGATATTTCCGGCTTCTCACTATGTTGTTCCGAAAGAACGTATGGAGAAAGCGATTCGTAATATTGAGATTGAACTGGAAGAACAGGTGAAATATTTCAAATCGGAAGGCAAGCTTCTGGAAGCGCAGAGGATTGCAGAACGTACGAATTTTGATATAGAAATGATGCGTGAGACAGGATTCTGCTCGGGAATTGAGAACTATTCAAGACATTTAGCGGGACTTGCACCGGGACAGCCGCCGAACACATTGATGGATTATTTCCCGGATGATTTTATTATTATGATCGACGAGTCGCACAAGACGGTTCCGCAGATCGGCGGCATGTATCATGGAGACCAGTCCAGAAAACGTACACTGGTAGAATATGGATTCCGTCTGCCGTCAGCACTGGATAACAGACCACTTAGCTTTGACGAATTTGAAAGCAAGATCGATCAGGTCATGTTTGTATCTGCAACACCGGGCAAATATGAAGAAGAACATGAACTGTTAAGAGCCGAGCAGGTAATTCGTCCGACAGGTCTTCTCGATCCGGAAGTGGAAGTTCGTCCGGTAGAAGGACAGATTGATGATCTGATCGGAGAAGTGAATAAAGAGATTGCCAATAAGCACAAAATACTGATAACAACACTGACCAAACGTATGGCAGAAGACCTTACTGACTATATGAGAGAGCTGGGAATCCGCGTGCGCTACCTGCATTCGGATATCGATACACTGGAACGTACCGAGATCGTGCGGGATATGCGGTTGGATGTATTTGACGTATTGGTTGGTATCAACCTTCTGCGAGAAGGTCTGGATATTCCGGAAATCACACTGGTTGCAATTCTGGATGCAGATAAAGAAGGATTCCTGCGTTCCGAGACATCACTGATCCAGACCATCGGCCGTGCAGCGCGTAATGCAGAAGGACATGTCATCATGTACGCAGATACGATCACAGATTCTATGCGTGCGGCACTGGATGAGACGCAGAGAAGACGTGAAGTGCAGATGGCATATAATGAGGAACATGGCATTACACCGAAGACAATCCAGAAAGCGGTACGAGATCTGATCGCTGTATCCAAGAAGGTGGCAGCCTCTGAAGTGCAGATGGAAAAAGATCCGGAATCTATGAGCGAGAAGGAATTAGAGAAACTGATCAAAGAACTGGAAAAACAGATGAAGAAAGCAGCGGCAGACCTGAACTTTGAGGCGGCAGCAGAACTCAGAGATAAGTTAATTGAGCTTAAAAAGACACTGCAGGAAATAAAGATATAGAAAAAGGAGAGTATATACTCACATGTCACAGGAAAAAGATTCAAGACAATATATCAAAATCAGAGGAGCCAATGAGCATAATCTGAAGAATATAGATGTAGATATACCAAGAGACAAGCTGGTAGTTCTGACTGGACTCAGTGGTTCGGGAAAATCATCGTTGGCATTTGATACAATCTATGCGGAAGGGCAGAGAAGATACATGGAATCCCTGTCCTCTTATGCAAGACAGTTCTTGGGACAGATGGAAAAGCCGGACGTAGAAAGCATCGAGGGGCTTTCCCCGGCGATTTCCATTGACCAGAAATCTACGAACCGTAACCCAAGATCCACCGTAGGAACCGTAACGGAAATCTATGATTATTTCCGTTTATTATACGCAAGAGTCGGAATACCGCACTGTCCGAAATGTGGCCGCGAGATCAAAAAGCAGACGGTTGACCAAATGGTAGAACAAATCATGGAAATGCCGGAGAGAACTAAGATCCAGCTTCTGGCCCCGGTTGTAAGAGGAAGAAAAGGAACCCATGCCAAATTACTGGATCGTGCCAAGAAGAGCGGTTATGTCCGCGTCAAAATTGACGGTAATATGTACGAACTTTCAGAAGAGATTAAGCTGGATAAGAATATCAAGCACAATATTGAAATTGTGGTAGACCGTCTGGTAGTAAAAGAAGGCATCGAACAGCGTCTGACCGACTCCATTGAAAATGTACTGAATCTGGCAGAGGGACTGATGACCGTAGATGTGATCGGCGGAGAGTCGGTTCAGTTCAGTGAAAGTTTTTCATGCCCGGACTGCGGAATCAGTATCGAAGAGATTGAACCGAGAAGCTTTTCGTTCAACAATCCATTTGGAGCGTGCCCGGAATGTTTCGGACTTGGATATAAGATGGAATTTGATGAGAATCTGATGATCCCGGACAAACGTCTCAGCATCAGCGAAGGTGCCATTACAGTTATGGGATGGCAGTCCTGCACAGACAAAAAAAGCTTCACTTATGCAATTTTGGATGCATTAAGCAAAGAATACGATTTTTCGCTGGACACTCCATTTGAAGACTATTCGAAAGAAATTCACGATGTTCTGCTTCATGGAACGAATGGAAAAGAAGTCAAAGTATATTATAAGGGACAGCGTGGAGAAGGTGTCTACGATGTTGCGTTTGAAGGATTGATCAAGAATGTAGAACGCCGTTACCGGGAGACTGGTTCGGAAACTATGAAAGCGGAATATGAAGAATTCATGAATATTACACCGTGTCATGCCTGCAAGGGACAGCGTCTGAAGCCGGGAGCACTGGCTGTTACGGTAGGAGATAAGAATATTGCAGAACTGACAGGAATGTCGATCGAGAAACTGCAGGCATTTCTGAAAGAACTGAAGCTAACGAATCATCAGATGCTGATCGGCGGACAGATCCTGAAAGAGATCAATTCCAGAATCCAGTTTCTGATGGATGTCGGACTGAACTATCTGACACTTGGAAGAGCAACTGGAACACTGTCCGGCGGAGAAGCACAGAGAATTCGTCTGGCGACTCAGATCGGTTCCGGACTGGTAGGTGTAGCATATATTCTGGATGAGCCAAGTATCGGTCTGCATCAGAGAGACAATGATAAATTACTTGGCACATTGAAACATTTGCGTGACCTTGGTAATTCCGTAATCGTAGTCGAGCATGATGAGGATACGATGAGAGAAGCGGATTTTATTGTGGATATCGGTCCGGGCGCGGGAGAGCACGGCGGCGAAGTGGTTGCAACGGGAAATGCAGAAGAAATCATGCAGAATGAAAAATCTGTAACCGGAGCCTATCTGAGCGGAAGAATCAAGATTCCGGTTCCGGAGACAAGAAGAGAACCAACCGGATGGTTGAAAGTACTCGGAGCACAGGAAAATAACCTGAAGAACATTGATGTCAGCTTCCCGCTTGGCGTAATGACCTGTGTAACGGGTGTGTCCGGATCGGGGAAAAGTTCGCTGGTGAATCAGATTCTTTACAAGCGTCTGGCAAGAGACCTGAATCGTGCAAGAACCATTCCGGGCAAACATAAAGGCATCGAAGGACTGGATCAATTAGATAAAGTTATCAATATCGACCAGTCTCCGATCGGACGTACGCCTAGATCTAACCCGGCAACCTATACGGGAGTATTCGACCTCATAAGAGATCTGTTCGCAGCAACACCGGATGCGAAGGCAAGAGGCTATAAAAAAGGAAGATTCAGCTTTAATGTCAAAGGAGGACGCTGCGAAGCCTGCAGCGGAGACGGAATCATCAAGATCGAGATGCATTTCTTGCCGGATGTCTACGTTCCATGTGAAGTATGTAAGGGAAAACGTTATAACAGAGAGACTCTGGAAGTAAAATATAAAGGCAAAAGCATTTATGATGTGCTGGATATGACAGTAGAAGAAGCTATGCATTTCTTCGAAAATGTACCAAGTATCCGCAGAAAGATGGAGACTTTATATGATGTCGGACTTTCTTATATCCGTCTGGGACAGCCGTCCACGACGCTGTCCGGAGGAGAAGCACAGCGTATCAAGCTGGCAACGGAACTGAGTAAGAGAAGTACAGGAAAGACAATCTATATTCTGGATGAGCCGACGACAGGACTGCATTTTGCTGATGTGCATAAGCTGACAGAGATTCTGCACAGACTGACAGCTGATGGTAATACGGTTATTGTGATAGAGCATAATCTGGATGTTATAAAAACTGCAGATTATATTATTGATATCGGACCGGAAGGCGGTGACAAAGGTGGAACCGTGATCGCAAGCGGGACACCGGAAGAGGTAGCAGAAAGTCCTGTGTCTTATACAGGAAAGTATATAAAACCGATGTTAGGAAGGTAGAAATATGACATTTTGTTCATCTCTTCGGGCAGATTCGTCATATTGTAATATTTATGTAAAAAGCTTCACAAAGATTTAAGCAAAATGGGTCTTTTTATTTTAAATAATTTTGATTATAATGGGAACATGCTCAAAAATAGCATGCGTATGATCATATCTTACAAAAGATAATGATATAGACAGCTTGATGAAGGGAGAATTGGGAATGTCAGTAGATCTTGGAATTGATTTGGGAACAGCCAGTGTATTAGTATATGTAAAAGGAAAAGGTGTTATATTAAAGGAGCCTTCTGTCGTAGCTTATGACAGAGATACAAATGCGATAAAAGCGATCGGAGAGGAAGCAAGAATGATGCTTGGAAGAACTCCGGGAAATATTGTAGCGGTAAGACCATTAAGACAGGGTGTTATTTCAGATTATACAGTAACTGAAAAAATGATTAAATATTTCGTGCAGAAGGCATTAGGTAAGAGAACCTTCAAAAAGCCTAGAATCAGTATCTGTGTCCCAAGTGGTGTAACAGAAGTGGAACGTAAGGCAGTTGAGGAGGCTACTTATGCAGCTGGTGCAAGAGAAGTTCATCTGATTGAAGAGCCGGTTGCAGCAGCTATCGGTGCAGGAATCGATATTTCAAAACCTTGCGGTAATATGATTGTTGATATCGGGGGAGGAACATCAGATATTGCGGTAATTTCTCTTGGAGGAACTGTTGTAAATACATCACTTAAGATCGCAGGTGATGATTTCGATGAGGCAATTGTGCGTTATATGAGAAAGAAGCATAATCTTCTGATCGGTGAAAGAACCGCAGAGGATATTAAGATTAAAATCGGTACAACTTATCCGTTGATTGAAGATGAGACTTTGGAAGTCAGAGGAAGAAATCTTGTAACAGGACTGCCGAAGACTGTTACGGTAACATCAACAGAGACAGAAGAAGCACTTCGAGAGACTACCGGACAGATTGTAGAAGCCGTAATCAGTGTGTTAGAGAGAACTCCACCGGAGCTTTCCGCGGATATTCTTGACAGAGGAATTATGCTGACGGGAGGCGGATCCATGCTGCGTGGTATGGAAGAGCTGATCGAGGAAAAGACAGGTATTAATACTATGACAGCGGATGATCCAATGAAAGTTGTAGCAATCGGTACTGGAGAATATGTAGAATTTATGGGCGAAAGAAAAGGTATCTAGAAAACCAGGGTGAATAAAATCGAATGGAAGAGATTAAAGGATACGTAGAACATATCGTTTACAGAAATGAAGATAACGGATATACAGTATTCCATCTGAATAATTCGGATGGAGAGGTTACCTGTGTCGGAAATTTTCATTTTATAGAAGAAGGAGAATTATTAAGATTGACAGGAGGCTATACAACACATAAGATGTATGGCCTTCAATTCGCTGTGGAAGAATCGGAAGTATGTGAACCGGAGGATCTGATATCAATTGAAAGATATTTAGGATCCGGAGCGATAAAAGGAATCGGAGCCGCGCTGGCGGGAAAAATTGTCAAGAAATTTAAAGAAAATACTTTTCGGATCATAGAAGAAGAGCCGGAGAGACTGGCGGAAATCAAGGGAATCAGCGAACGGAAAGCAAGAGAGATTGCTTCTCAGGTGGAAGAAAAGAAAGATATGCGTCAGGCGATGATCTATCTGCAGAAGTTTGGAATTTCAACGACGCTTGCGGCGAAAATCTATCAGCATTATGGCCGTAACGTTTACCGCACGATTGAGGAGAATCCGTATCAGCTGGCGGATCATGTTCCGGGGGTTGGATTTAAGACTGCTGATGAGATTGCGGCAAAGATTGGAATCCACACAGATTCGGATTTTCGTATACGAAGTGGGATTTTTTATACATTGCAGCAGAGCGTGAATGATGGACATATTTATTTGTATCAGGAAGCACTGTTAAGAGAGACCAGTGAATTGCTTGGTGTTCAGATTCAGGATATGGAACAGTACCTGATGGATCTTGCGATGGAAAAAAAGATCGTTATGAAGCCGTCGGAGCAGGGAATGAGGATATATACGTCTCATTACTATTATATGGAATTAAATACAGCAAAAATGCTGCATGATCTTAATCTTGATTTTGAAATTGCAGATGCTAACTTAATACGCCGGATTAATAAAATCGAAAAAAATACAGAGTTGTATCTGGATGATATGCAAAAGACTGCTGTAATGGAAGCAGTAAGGCATGGTCTGATGATCCTGACAGGGGGACCTGGTACCGGTAAGACGACTACGATCAATGCTATGATACATTTTTTTGAAAGTGAAGGACTGGATATTTACCTGGCCGCACCGACAGGAAGGGCAGCAAAAAGAATGACTGAGGCAACCGGCTGTGAAGCACAGACGATACACCGTCTTCTGGAAGTGTCAGGAAATCCGGATGATGAGACAATCGGGGGCTTCCAGCGGAATGCAGAAAATCCACTGGAAGCAGATGTAGTTATTATTGATGAGATGTCGATGGTAGATCTGCCGCTTATGTATGCACTTCTGAATGCTATCGTACCCGGAACACGTGTGATCCTGGTGGGGGATGTGAACCAGCTTCCAAGTGTAGGACCGGGAAGTGTACTGAAAGATATCATTTCTTCGGAGTGCTTTTCGGTTGTAAAACTGACGAAGATATTCAGACAGGCCGGAGAAAGTGATATTATTGTGAATGCGCATAAGATCAACCGGGGAGAACCGGTTGTTCTGGACAATAAAAGTATGGATTTCTTCTTCTTAAAACGTGACGATACGAATATGATCATCAGCAATATTATTACATTGATCCAGAAGAAACTTCCAAAGTTTGTGAATGCGAAAGAAGCGGATATTCAGGTTCTGACACCGATGCGAAAAGGACTGTTGGGGGTAGAGAGAATCAATAAGATATTACAGGAATATCTGAATCCGCCGAAACCTGGAAAACAGGAAAAAGAATACGGAGATCACCTGTTTCGTGAGGGGGACAAGGTGATGCAGATTAAGAATAATTATCAGCTTGAATGGGAAATTTCTACTCGCTATGGAATGACGATTGATAAGGGGATCGGTGTCTTTAACGGCGATATGGGAATCGTACGTAAAATTAATACATATGAGGAAACGGTTACTGTTGAGTATGATGAAAAGAAGCTGGTAAAGTATCCGTATAATCTGCTGGATGAATTGGAACTGGCTTATGCTATAACGATTCATAAAGCCCAGGGAAGCGAATATCCGGCGGTTATTATCCCTTTGTTACAGGGACCAAGACAGCTATATTACAGAAATCTGCTTTATACGGCTGTTACAAGAGCAAGAAAGTGTGTTACAGTGATTGGAAGTGAAAGTGTATTTCAGGAAATGATACATAATACGAATCAACAGAACCGTAATACGAGTCTTGCAGAGCGAATCCGGGAATTAAATGAATCATAAAAAAATCAATAAGATTAAAGAATCAATCATATCTTTGCTCTGGCCGGAAGTTTGTCCATTCTGCCAAAAAGTATGCAGAGACGGCATCTGCAAAGAATGCAGAAAGAAGCTGGAACTACTGAAAGTCAGAGAACCAAGGTGTATGCAATGTGGAAAACAAATCCGTAGTGTAGAGCAGGAATACTGTTATGACTGCATGCATACACATCATTATTATGAACGGGGATTGAGTTTGTGGAACCACAAAAACCCCGTAAATCAGTCTGTTTATCAATTTAAGTACCATAACCAAAGAAGATACGGAATATTATATAGTCAGGAACTTGTAAAAGAATTCCAAAAAGAAATAGAAAGATGGAGGCCGGATATTATTATACCGGTACCGTTGCATCCTTCAAGAAAGAGAAAAAGAGGATATAATCAGGCACAGATACTTGCAGAAGAAATAGGAAAAATCCTGGAAATCCCGGTGGACAGTAAAAGTCTGATAAGAACCAGAAAGACCAGTCCGCAGAAAAAACTAGGTCACCAGGAAAGAAAAAAGAATCTGAAGCACGCATTTGCAGTGAAACATACATTTCAGGCAGCAAAGAGAGTGTTGTTGGTTGATGACATTTATACAACGGGAAATACAATTGATGCAGTGTCAAATGTATTGAAACAGAAAGGTGTAGAGAATGTTTACTTTTTAACCATAAGTATTGGACAAGGGTACTGAGATTTGTTATACTTAAAATGATGTTTTAATGGAATTAATATCATGTTGAGGTGGATATATGTTAGATGAGAGAAAAGTAAAATTAATGACAAAACTTGCTCTCTATGAAGAGACACATGGAAAAGAAGATTTTAAGATCAGCTCTTATTATAGAAAAGACTATGCAAGTCTGCATGTTATCTATGCATTCTTAAGTGTATCGGTTGGATATGTATGTCTGGTAGGCGTGTTGTTACTTGCCGGCGTGGAGAATATTATGGGTAATCTGTCAAATGGATTGATCATATTTTTATTTTTAATCATTTTGGCAGGTTATGTGGGTGTTGTGATTGTGTATTGCGGAATTGCCAGTCATATATATAATGAAAAACATAAAAAAGCAAGAAAAAGGGTAAAAAGATATAATCATAATCTGATCCAATTGCTGAAGATGTATGAAAAGGAGAAAAGATAGATGGATAATATATATGTAATACGGGGAAGAATAGAAGAACTCTATGGAAAACATTCTAAATTATTTGACAAGGCTTTTCAGTTCATACTTGCAATGATCACATTTTCGATGATCAATCAGAATACCGGATTCATGAAGTCGTTATCATCACCGGTAATTTCTCTGGCACTGGCTGTAGTTGCTACATTTCTGCCTCCGATGGTGATTGTTGTGATAGCAGCGGTATTAGTTCTTGCACATACGCTGGCAGCGTCGATAGGAATATTTGCTGTATCGGCAATGATTTTCCTGATCATGTATATTTTCTATATCAGACTGGCACCAAAGATGGCGTTTGTTGTACTTCTTACACCGATTGCATTTGTTCTGAAAATACCATTTCTGGTACCTGTTGCGTGTGCACTGATATATACACCGGTAAGTCTGGTGCCGATGAGTTGCGGAACAGTTGTGTTTTATATGGTGGAATATCTTAAAAAGACAAGTTCGGCATCAAAAGCATCAGGAAGTAAAGCGATGCTTTCTGAGATTACAACTTATGTACAGAAAGTATTCCAGAATAAGGAAATGTGGATTTACATTGTAGCGTTTATTATAGGATTTTTTGTGGTTTATACAATCCGCAGACGTGAACTGGATCACGCATGGAAAATTGGGATTATAGCAGGAGCAATTGCTGATGTAGTGGTAACGGCAATGGGAAGCATTGCACTTGGAGTGGAGATATCATATGGATCTCTGATCTTCGGAAATATTCTTGCGGCAATTGTTGGAATGATATTAGAACTGTTCCTTTTCTCTGTTGATTATGCAAGAAGTGAACGGTTACAGTTTGAAGATGATGAATATTATTATTATGTAAAAGCAATACCAAAGGTGGCAGTAACAACTCCGGAGAAGACGGTGAAAAAGATCAATGAAAGACAGGAAACAGAGATTATTGATGCAGAAGCAGTAAAACGTCTTTCACAGGATGTTACGGAAGAGACTAAGGCAATCAGCGTGGAGCCGTCTGCAAATCACAAATTAAGAAAAGAAACATCGAGAAAAACACCATATAATAATTCGGAGTACAGAAGTCCTGCACAGATAAGAGCCAGTCAGGCCAAAAGACATTCACCGAAGAGAGGACCGATGCCGAAGAAACATGATATGAAAGATGTAGATAAGTTACTTTTGACACAAAGCCTTGAAAATGAATTTCATGCAAGTGGAAAGAAAACTGCAAATAAAAGAAAAAGATAGATATAGAATATAGTTGAAATATTTCAGATAAAGAGGAGGTGAGAAGAATGGAACAGGCAGTGGCAGATTTTATAGAAAAATACGGAATAGGTCTGTATATTCCAAAGGTACATGTTACAGATGTGATAGAGGTTTTGATTCTTACATTTCTGATTTATCAGATTATTGTATGGATTAAGAATACGAAAGCATGGATGTTACTTCGGGGAATTATCGTTCTTGCCGGATTTATTCTTCTTGCAGCTATATTTAAAATGCATACCATCCTTTTTATTGCGAGAAATTCGCTGACGGTTATGGCAACCGCTGCGATTGTTGTATTCCAGCCGGAACTTCGAAGAGCGCTGGAAAAACTGGGAGAAAAGCAATTCCTGACGTCGGTTGTGCCTTTTGAGCAGAATCGAGAGATACGTTTCAGTGAGGAAACCAGAGAGAATATTATCAGAGCCTGCTTTGCAATGGGAAAAGTAAAGACAGGAGCGTTGATCGTAGTAGAACAGGCAATTCGACTGACAGAATATGAAAGTACAGGGATTCAGATGGATTGTCTGGTATCCAGTCAGGTGTTGGAGAATATATTTGAACACAATACCCCTCTTCATGACGGAGCAATTATTATCCGTGGTGACAGGATTGTGTCGGCAACATGCTACCTTCCACTTTCTGACAATATGCGTATCAGTAAAGATCTGGGAACAAGGCATCGTGCCGCAGTTGGAATGAGTGAAGTCAGTGATGCTCTGATCATTGCTGTTTCGGAAGAAACGGGAGCTGTATCTGTGGCACAAGGAGGCAAACTGGCGAGAAATATTAATGAAGCGCAGCTTAGGATAAAACTGGAAGAAATCCAGCACAGAAGTAGTGAAACTAACAGAATACGGGCAATGTGGAAAGGATGGCGTGAGCATGCAAAAAAGAATAACTAAGAATCTTACGCTGAAAATACTGGCTTTCCTGATTGCAGTATTTCTGTGGCTGATCGTGGTAAATATAGATGACCCGGTAGACGATAAGACTTTCTCAAATATACCGGTTCAGGTAACTCATGAAGAAGTAATTACAGATAATAATAATACGTATCAGATTGTTGATAATACACAGGAAGTGAATGTAACTGTTACGGCGCAGAGATCCGTATTAGATAAAATTAAGGCAGAAGATATTCAGGCAACTGCCGATATGAAAGAACTGACACTTCGTACACAGGTACCAATCGAAATAACAATCAAAGGTTATGCCGGAAAATATGAGAAAGCGACGGCAAATCCAAGAAATCTGCAGATCCAGATTGATGAGGAAGCAAAAAATAATTTCCCGATTACTCCGACAACAACAGGTACTGTAAGAGGTGGTTATGAAGTAGGAGCATTGAAAGCGGTTCCGGAAAAGGTAACGCTTAGAGGACCAAAACGAATTATCAACAGTATAGCCAAAGTTACCGCCGAAGCAGATGTATCAGGACTTTCGGAAGATGAGACGGTGGAAGCAAAACTGGTTCTGTATGATGCGAATAATAATGTGATTGATCAGACACTTCTGGCAAACAATCTTGGAAAAGAGGGAGTTAGTGTAGAAGTAGAACTTCTTCAGGTTAAAAGTGTTCCGATAGAAGTTGATACGTCAGATGTATCAGCGGCAGAGGGGTATAAACTTGGAAAAATAACGGTAGAGCCGCAGGAAGTTGAGATTACAGGAGATAAAACGACATTAGCAGGAGTTTCCAAAATCAGTATTCCGGCAAGTGCGTTACAGCTGGATAATCTGACACAGAAGACGGACAAAACAATTGATATTTCGTCTTATATTCCAAGTGGTGTGTCTTTGACAGAACAGAATGCGAATAAGGTGGTTGTATCAATTCCGGTACAGCAGCCGGGAGCGAAAACATTTGAAGTATCTACAAATTCTATTGTTGTAAACAATATAGCAGAAGGACTGAGCATTAGTTATGGTTCAACGGTTGATCTTGAGATACAGATAAAAGGACCTGGGGATGCACTGAATTTGTTCTCACCGGCAAAGAAAGTGAGTATTGATCTGAAGAAGTATACCAATGCAGGAACTTATACGGTTCCGGTATCTGTTGAACTTCCGGACGGATGTTCACTGGTGAATAATGTGAATGTAGAAATTATTCTGGAAAAAACAAAACAGAATGATAAGACACAAAATGAAAATAGTAGCAGTGAAGGTCAGACGAAAGAAGATGAGAAAAAGACAGATACAATCAGGTAAACAAAAGAGAATAATCATAAAACAAGTACAGAGGCTTGAAGATGGACGGAATAACAATTAGAAGCGAGGAGAGTACATTATGATCAGACAGAAAGTTACAATAACAAATCCAACAGGGTTACATCTCAGACCGGCAGGAATGTTCTGTAACATAGCAAGTAGATACAAATGCAAAGTAGAGTTTATGTATGATGACGATGTTGCAGCAAATGCAAAGAGCGTTTTAAGTGTTCTCGGAGCATGTGTGAAATCGGGAGATGAGATCGAACTTATTTGCGACGGGGAAGATGAAAAAGAGGCTATGGATGCCATGGTCAGTGCAATCGAAGATGGATTAGGAGAATAAGAGAATATTGGACGGCCTGTGTTTTTACACAGGCCGTTTTAGTATTGCCATGCAATGCCTATTTTATAAATGAACAAGGAGAAAGAAGCAATAATGAAAGATAAAATAAAAAATATACTGGATATAACATTTTGGAAATTTGTATTGGTTGGAATTGTGAATACACTGGTCGGAACAGCTGTAATGTTTGCAGCATATAATGTGTTACATCTGAGCTATTGGATATCCTCGGCATCCAATTATGTTGTGGGGAGTATTGTGAGTTATTTTTTGAATAAGTATTTTACATTTCAGAATAAAGAAAAGTCATGGAAGCAACTGGTTAAGTTTGCGTTAAATATTACGGTCTGTTATCTGGTTGCGTACGGGCTTGCCAAGCCGCTTGTGTCATGGTTTCTTCACGGACAGAGTAAAAGTGTACAGGATAATCTGTCTATGCTAGTTGGAATGGGAGCGTTCGTGGTGTTTAATTATGTGGGACAGAGAGTGATTGTATTTAGAAAATAAGAAAATGTCCGGAAAAGCAAATAAAGATAGTAAGAAAATAAGAATCATGATATAGTAAAATATATAATACAATTTGATGATTTGAGGGGGGGAAATATGAAAAGGATAATGACGGTAATGCTGGCTGTCATATATATTACGACAGGTACAATCAGCGTTATGGCAGGAGAACCGGAGAATAACGACGCTCAAAAAAAGGAATCTGTCTCTGATTCAGTGAAAGTGCAGACGAGTGAGAATACAGATGAGGACAGGCCGAAAGAAAATAGTTGGAGATATTCGAATGGTGAATTAATACCACAAGAAGATGATGCGACAAGTAATGCAAGGGCTGTTACAAATGCATGGAAAAAGGTCAATGGACAATTTGTTAACAGTCTTGGAAAACCAATCCCTGGTGCAAAGAAAAAAGGAATGGATATAAGTGAATATCAGGGAACTATTAACTGGGATACGGTAAAAAACAGATCGGATATTGATTTCGTTATTATCCGCTGCAGTTATGGTTCAGGCTATAAAGATCGTAAATGGGAGTACAATGTAAAAGAATGTGAACGATTGGGAATTCCTTATGGGGTATACATATATTCTACAGCAACAACGGTTTCGGCAGTAGAGAAAGAGGCTGAAAATGTTAAGAAAATGTTGGAAGGACACCAGCCGACATACCCCGTTTATTTTGACATGGAAGAGAATTCGGTTCTGAATCTTGGCAGTTCAACAATTGGAAAATTGGCAAATACATTTTGTTCTAAGATATCTGGGGCTGGATATAAAGTTGGAATTTATGCGAGCCTGTATTGGTGGAATAGTATATTGACAGATCGGGTATTTAAGAATGAGTCCTGGTCTAAATGGGTTGCGCAGTATAGTGCATCTTGTCAGTATCAGTCAAAGTATGATATGTGGCAGTGTACGTCTTCGGGAAAAGTAAATGGTGTTAGTACCAATGTAGATATTAACTTCTGGATGTCAGATGAACCGGTGATAAATCAAGATGCAGATCGGGTAATGGTTTCCGATGAGAATATCATTACATATACGTCGCATATGCAAAGTTATGGCTGGCAGGAGCCTGTAAATAACGGTTATCAGACAGGAAAGCCGGGTTATGGAAAAAGACTAGAAGCGTTTAAAATAAATGTCGGGGGCGGATATGGAGATCTAGGAGTAAGATATCAGGCATGTATACAGGATGAAGGCTGGAAGCCACTGGCAGAAACAGGGCAGCTCGCAGGAACAGAAGGAAAAAGCAAGTATATTCAGGCTGTGAAAATTAGTTTAACAGGAAGTCAGGCCGAGAATTATGATATATACTATCGTGTATATAGTCAGAACTTTGGCTGGCTGGGATGGACATCCAATGGACAGCCGGCTGGAAGCCAGGGATATGAAAAACGAATTGAGGCATTACAAATTGCTGTCTTACCAAAAGGAGCAACGATACCCGGAACAACAGATAATTCGTATAAGACTACAGGAAAGAAAGTAGAATATAGAACATACGTAGAAAAACAAGGATGGAAGAAATACAGTGCGGATGGTGAACAGAGCGGTACAATTGGTCAGGCAAGAGCGGTTCAGGGATTAGCTGTCAGAGTAAATGATACACAATATAGTGGAAATATAGTATATGATACGTATATGCAAAGTTATGGCTGGATGGGAGAAAAAGCCAATAATACAGCAGCAGGTATATTAAATGGCGGAAAGAGAATGGAAGCTATAAAGCTGCATCTCACAGGAGAACTTGCGGAAAAGTATGATATTTACTACAGAGTGCATACACAGACATTTGGCTGGCTTGACTGGGCGAAAAACGGAGAACCATCCGGAACAAAAGATTATGCAAAACGAATCGAGGCGGTTCAGGTTAAAGTGGTTCCAAAGGGAAATCCTGCTCCGGGAGCAACATCTATAGCTTTTAAGGAAGCAAAAATAGCTTACAAAACGCATGTACAGACCTATGGATGGATGAGTAAGGTACATGATGGTGAGACGGCCGGAACAAGTGGAAAAGCCAAGAGGATGGAAGCACTGAATATAGCAATGGTAGATTCCAGTTATAATAAGGAAATTTCATATAGAACGCATGTACAGACCTACGGATGGCAAAAGTGGGTTAATGGCGGAAAAAACAGCGGAACAGAGGGAAAAGCTAAGAGACTTGAAGCAATACAGATTGAATTGAAAGATTCGCTGGCAGATCAGTATGATATATATTACCGGGTGCATGCGCAGACGTATGGCTGGCTTGGCTGGGCAAAGAACGGAGAAAAGGCCGGAACGGAAGGTCTTGCAAAAAGATTGGAAGCTATTCAGATCGTACTGGTGGAAAAAGGTGGAGCAGCACCTGGAAGTACAGAAAAAACATTTATAAAGAAGTAAGGTAGAGAACTTTAGTATATGAAAGAAAAGTCATTTGAAGTATGAAGTATCCATATTTCAAATGACTTTTTCTGTTGCAATAAAGGATTTCGCTTGTTATGGAACTGTGTTATAATTAGGAAAAATGAAGAAAGGTAGGAAGAAAATTTGAAAAGTAAAAAAAGATTCATTGCCTGCATATGTATTATGAGTATGATACTTTCCGGAATAAGTGTATCTGCAGCCAATGATGCGGCTACTGAAGAAGGACAATCGATGGAAAGTAGTCAGACGGATCAGAACCAGCAACAGATGAATGACGAAGCTGATCAGGAAATAAACCAGGAAATAGATGGAACACAGGAACAAAGTGAATTAACAGAGAATCCTGATACACCCGAAAATACCACAGGTGAAAGAACCGTTGTAAGTGTAGATGGAAACGGAAATGTATTCGATGTTGAAGAAGAAACGGATGGAGTAGTAAAAGAAGATTTATCTAATAAGGCAAGAGCTGCGGCAACCTATATTGTAAATTTCCGGGCGAATGCAGCAGGTGCTTCGGTTGGAAATAATACTACAGAATACAAAGAATACAGTACGAACGCCGCAGGTTACTGCTATGGTGGAGCGGGAGCTGATGCAGCATATCTGGGCACTGAAAACGGAAAAGTGAAATTTATGCAAAGTGGTGTTGTAGGATTAGTAGACCAGTCCAAAGTTCAGGTTGTTAATTTGAATTCAGCAAAAAGTTATAGCAACTATTATGCAGATGGTTCTTCTATTATCCATAGAATCTGTATGGATATGACGACACCGGGTTATGGCGGATCAGTTAATGTGGGACCACAACAGTCTTATATGAAGACGGGGACCACATATTACAGCTATGACGGACATTATTTTTATACTAATTACGTGACAATGTTATCTGATTACAAGAGTAACACAAGAAAAAATTCTATTAACCCCAATAACCCGTATTATAATTATTATCAATATCTTCCGCTGCGTGGAAAGTCATCGTATTCTGCAAATGAACTTTCTACAATTATTAATAAACATGCTCAGAGCAGCTCAAAAATGTATAATAAAGGGGCGGCATTTGTAAATAATCAAAATTCATATGGAGTAAATGCATTGCTCATGACAGGTGTAGGTGCGTTGGAAAGTGCTTGGGGAACAAGCAGTATTGCAAAGCAAAAAAATAATTTGTTTGGACTGAATGCAGTCGATACATCGCCTGGCCAGAGTGCGAATACATTTTCAAGTGTGGATGTATGCATAAAAGATTTTGCAGAAACTTATATGTCAAAACAATATTTAAGAGCCGGATGGGCTTATTATCACGGAGGCTTTTTAGGAGATAAAGCGAGTGGTATTAATGTAAGCTACGCATCAGATCCTTATTGGGGTGAAAAAATTGCCGCTCTTGCATGGAAGATGGACAGTGAGGGCGGAAAGAAAGATCAAAATAAATATTCGATAGGTATTAAGGACACTGTGTCAACAGCACATACAACATTAAATGTACGAAAAGAGGCAAGTACTTCTGCTACAAGTCTGTATAATACGGGAACTTCCTCCAATTATGCATTTCTGATATTGGGAGAATCCGGAGATTTTTATAAAGTGCAGAGTGATCCGGTGTTAAAAGCGGATAGAGGAGGAATTGAAAGTACTTCCGGAAAATATAATTCATCTTCTATGTATGCTTATGCAAGTAAGCAATATATTAAAAAGATTAATACAGGTACCTCTGGATTAAATGGAGGAAACACAATACCAGACACTAAGAAAACGGGAGTAATTTATAGCACACATATACAGTCAGACGGCTGGCAGGCGTCTAAAGACAATGGCGAAATATCTGGAACAACAGGTGAAGCAAAACGAATAGAAGCGATAAAGATTCAGCTTTCTAATATTGGTTATACCGGTTCAGTCCAATACAGTACACATGTGCAGTCAAATGGCTGGAAAAACTGGGTATCGGATGGTACGATCGGTGGAACGACGGGCGAAGCAAAACGCATGGAGGCAATTCGTATCCGTCTGACGGGTGAAGCAGCAAATCATTATGATATTTATTATCGTGTACATACGCAGACATATGGCTGGCTTGACTGGGCAAAAAATGGTGAAATTGCGGGTACAACAGACGGTGCAAGGCGAATGGAGGCAATACAGATAAAATTGGTTTCAAAAGGAAGCCAGGCACCTGGCAGTACGGTACAGGCATATGTACAACCATTAACACAGTACTCGGCACATTTGCAAACATATGGATGGAAAGAAAGTGTATATGGAGGTGGCTATGCCGGGACGACAGGCGAAGCAAAACGTATGGAAGCTTTCAGACTGAAATTGACAGACCAGAAATACTCAGGTGGAATTAAGTATCGGGCGCATGTTCAAAGTAGTGGCTGGCAAGACTGGAAAACGAATAATGCAGTAGCAGGTACGGTTGGTGCTGCAAAAAGAATGGAAGCCATAAGAATTGAACTTACGGGAAAAATGGCTCAAATGTATGACGTATATTATCGTGTACATGCGGAAACATATGGCTGGCTCGACTGGGCAAAAAATGGAGAGATAGCAGGAACAACAGGATGTGCAAAACGATTAGAATGTATACAGGTTGTTCTGGTAAAAAAAGGTGCGGCGGCACCAGGTAATACTCAAAAAACGCATGTGATCAAATAAAGTCATACTATGAAAAGGAGGCAGGATCATGTATAAGAAAATGATATCATTGACTGCAATTATGGCAATGATCGTTACATTAGTTATGCCGGCCAGGGCATATGCTGACGAAACACAGGCAGAATCACAGCCTGTATTAAAATATTCGGTATTAATGTCAGGGGCTTCTGAGTGGCAGGAAGCAGACAATGGAGAATATGTGGGTGAGCCAGAGAATAAAGATGCTGAAATATCCAAATTAAAATTAGATGTTTTGGATTCTGTAACAGAGGAAAATTTGAATGGAATCACATATTCGGTAGCAGATCCAGAGGGAAATTGGAATGAGTATGTAACAGCCGGCCAGGAGACTGGATTTGACAGCGAACAGAAGATAGCTGCGTTCAAGATAAAATTAACAGAAGAACTGGCTGAAAAGTATAATATTTACTATCGCGCATATGTTCAAACTGATGATCAGAGTGAAGGACAGTGGCTTGGCTGGGCCGAAAATGATGCCACATCCGGAACTAAAGGATATGATTGTGGCATAAAGGCCATTCAGGTTCAGTTGACAGAGAAAAGTACAACTGTCGATTTAGACACAGCAAATTCATACATAGTAAAGACGGATATAGTACCGGAGGAAACAGTGAAGGTGGTATATCAGGCTCATGTAGCAAAAATCGGCTGGCAGAAAGAAGTAGAAGATGGCGCACTGGCAGGAACGGAAGGAAAGGCGCTTTCTATTGAGGCGTTAAAGATTAAGCTTGCCGGATTATCAGAAGAAGATCAAAAAGACAGTAAAATTATATATAAAACTCATGTACAGTCATATGGCTGGCAGAAAGAAGTAGAAAACGGAGCACTTGCAGGGACAACCGGACAGGGAAAGAGAGTAGAAGCAGTATCTGTTCGTTTGGAAGGTGCTATAGCAAAAAAATATGACGTGTACTATCGTACGCATATACAGAGCTTTGGCTGGCTTGACTGGGCAAAGAACGGAGAAAAGGCCGGAAGCAGTACTTATGGAAAACGTTTAGAAGCAATTGAGATCAAATTAGTGAAAAAAGGTGAAAGTGCACCAGGAAGTACGAAGAAAGCTTATCAGGTACCAAGAATTCAGTATCAGACCCATGTACAGTCTATTGGCTGGCAGAAAAAAGCAAGTGATAATCAGATTGCAGGGACAACCGGACAGGGAAAAAGAATTGAGGCAATAAAGATTACACTTCCGGATTCTGACTATACAGGAAATGTAGAATATCAGACATATGTACAGGGAATTGGATGGCAAAGCTGGAAAAAGAATGGTGAACTTGCAGGAACAAGCGGTCAGAGTAAGAGAATTGAAGCGATCAGAGTGAAGCTGACTGGTGAGATCGCAAAGTATTATGAGGTGTATTACAGTATACATCTGGCAAAGATTGGCTGGTGTAATTACGAATCTGCAGGAAGAGTAACAGGAACAATTGATCTTAGTAAGAAGATCGAGGCATTGAAAATATGCCTTGTGAAAAAAGATGCAGAAACGGCTCCGAATACAAGCGGTGTAAAATATGTGGAAGGATATAAGAGTGGTAACTTCTATTATAATGGATATATCAAAGGTGTAGGAGCGACAGGCAATGTATCGCAAGGAAATACAGTAGGGACAATCGGAAAAAAACAACAGATTCAGAGCCTTACATTATATCTGGATCAGTCAAATAAACTTGCACCATCAGGAACGATTCAATATGCGACACATATTGCAAAAGAGGGCTGGAAGGACTGGTCTGATGCAGGTACAACCAACGGGGCATCTACAGGAACGAATGGAATGGAAGCTGTGAAAATCAGACTTACCGGTAATCTTGCCAAATATTATGACATATATTATCGTGCACATGTACAGGGATATGGCTGGCTTGGCTGGGCAAAAAATGGCCAGGCAGCAGGAACATCAAAAATCGGATACAGAATGGAAGGATTACAGATTCGCCTTGTATCAAAAGATGCAGCAGCTCCGGGGAAAAATGCTAATTATTATACAGAAAAGAAAAAGACTGCGACAATAGCAGTTAAAGACCAGATGCATCTGAGAGCATTGGCGTATGCAAGTAACACACGGTATCTCATTCTGGTAGATACGACAGCTAACAGAGTAGGAATTTATAGCGGTTCAGTCGGTAAATGGAATGAAGTGAAAAAGTGGGTTTGTACTACAGGAGCAAAATCAACTCCGACAGTAAAAGGAACATTTACTGTACAGGGAAAAGGAAAATCATTTGGATCTGGATATACATGCTGGTATTATACACAGTTCTATGGAAATTACCTGTTCCACTCTGTACTGTATAAACAAGGAAGTATGTCTGTAATTACAGATGGAAGACTTGGAATCAATGCATCACACGGATGTGTTCGATTAAACATTAATAATGCAAAATGGATATATGATAATATTCCGCGAGGAACAAAAGTTGTAGTATATTAGCAATAAAGGCAGGTCATTTGACCTGCCTTTGTTATACACAAATCTTTTTGTGAAATTCGGATTAATCTCGTTGGAAAAGATCACGGGTATATACTTTGTCCTTAACATCGTCAAGAATCGGATTATATCTGTTGGCAATAATAGCTTGAGAAAGTTTTTTGAACTGCTCTAAATTATTGACTACTTTGCTTCCAAAAAATGTGGTTCCATCTTCCAAGGTTGGTTCGTAAACGATGACAGTAGCTCCTTTTGCTTTGATTCGTTTCATGACGCCCTGAATACTGCTCTGACGGAAGTTGTCGGAATTGCTCTTCATCGTAAGACGGTAAACTCCTATAGTACATTCTTTTTCCTGGGCAGCAGAATAATCACCATGATTGTTATAATCATAATATCCGGCGAGATTGAGAACACGATCAGCAATAAAATCTTTTCTTGTACGGTTGCTTTCGACAATTGCGGACATCATATTCTGAGGTACATTATCGTAATTGGCCAGCAATTGTTTGGTATCTTTTGGAAGACAGTATCCTCCATAACCAAAAGATGGATTGTTGTAATGCGTTCCGATTCTCGGATCGAGACATACACCGTTTATAATATCTTTGGTATGGAGTCCTTTCATTTCTGCATAAGTATCCAATTCGTTGAAATAAGAAACACGTAATGCAAGGTAAGTATTAGCAAAAAGCTTTACGGCTTCGGCTTCCGTAAATCCCATGAACAATGTATCAATCTGCTCTTTAAGAGCCCCTTCCTGAAGAAGTGCCGCGAATGTATGAGAAGCCTTCACCAGTCGTTCATCAGAAGAATCGGTAGATACAATGATCCTGCTTGGATAAAGGTTGTCATATAAAGCTTTTGATTCTCTTAAAAATTCTGGACTGAAGATAATATTAGCTGTGTTATATTTTTTGCGGACAGATTCTGTATATCCTACGGGTATCGTTGACTTGATGACCATGATTGCATTCGGATTTACCTTTAATACCAGTTCGATAACTGCTTCTACTGCAGAGGTGTCGAAATAATTTTTGTTACTGTCATAATTGGTTGGGGCTGCAATGATTACAAAATCGGCATCTTTATAGGCAGATTCTCCATCGAGAGTGGCAGTCAGATCAAGCTCCTTTTCTGCAAGGTATTTCTCAATATAGTCATCCTGAATAGGGGATTTCCTGTTATTGATCAATTCTACTTTTTCAGGAATAATATCTACAGCGGTTACGTGATTGTGTTGAGCAAGTAATGTTGCGATGGATAATCCAACATATCCGGTTCCGGCTACTGCGATATTTAAAGGGGAAGAAGAAGGGAGCTTGTTATTATTTTTTTCGACGAATAATGTCTGCGGTTCAAACCCAAGAGTTTCCCCTAATTGCTCTAACTGAGGAATAGAAGGAATAAAATCCTCTTTTTCCAGACGTGAAATCATAGAACGGTTGATACCTGTGATATCTGCTAGGTCTTGCTGGGTCATGAGCTTTTCTTTGCGCCGGGTTGCTACAAGATTAGCAAGAAGTGATTGTGATAGTTTTTTCATGGTTTATATCCTTTCGTTTATAATTAAAATTAAATGTTGTTTTAAATAACTTTTCCTAGGGGTTTTTGTACATAATCATTTTAGCACAAAAGTAGATTGGCAGCAATAATTTAGAAACAAAAGAAATACACTACGAAATGTTATTTAAAATATCATATTGGTATAAAATATAATATTGTACGATAATTAATTGTTTTGTGAAAAAATAAGACAAAATAAGAAAAATATCATATAATGTTTTTAACAATTTTGTTCGAGGAGGAAGAAGATGAAAAAAATATTTAGAAAGTGGTGCTGCATTTTTTTCTGTGTTATATTGTGCTTGAGCAATACGACAATTGCATTTGCTGAGAATGATGAGAGTATTAATCAGACAGACAGTATAAGTAATGCAGTGAATGAAAATGAAACTTCTGTAAATGATGAAAGTCAGGTAAATAAGGAAGAAGGAGAAAATGAAGAAGAAAAGATATCAAACTTGGGAGAAAAAGATGTAACAGATTCAGCTGCTTCAGAAGCTGAGACATCAGAAAAACAAGTAGAAACAAATGTAAAAAATGTTTCGGTGAAGTATACATCACATATGCAAAGCGTAGGGTGGAAAAATGAGGTACAAAACGGAGCAACAAGTGGTCTTCCGGGACAAGGAAAACGTATGGAAGCGTTAAAGGTTAATCTTGGAGGAGAAGAAGATAACCTTTCTGTGGAGTATAAAAGTCATGTGTCAAGCATAGGATGGCAATCCTGGAAAAAAGATGGAGAAATATCAGGGACGACAGGACAGGGCAAAGCAATCGAGGCAGTTCAGTTAAAGTTATCGGGAGCAAATAGTGTCAATCATTATATCTGTTACCGAGTATATGCTGCAGGACTTGGCTGGCTCGGCTGGGCGAGAGATGGAGAAATCGCAGGAACAACTGGAATGAAGTGCAGTGTAGAAGCAATTGAAGTTCGTGTAATGAATAAAGATGATGCGTTGCCGGGGAGTTCAGAAAATCATTATATACCGGCATTGTGGGAAATAAATACACAGCAAATTCAGGAATCAACAAGCGTTGCGATTTCAGCAGAGTCTATTGGAAAAATCGTTAAAGAGAACAGAGCTACATCATTAGAAATTACTGCAAATATGAATTATAATGGAAAAGCTGTTCGAACAGTAAAGGTAGAAAAATCGGTAAAAGACATTCTAGAGAATGGCTTTGTAATGGACTTTAAGGATTATGGTAGATTTTCCGTCAATGCAAAGTTTAAAAAGAATGGAAATGTTGTTAACAGCAGTAATACAACAGTAGATATAACTGCTGATGAATACAATCTTGCGCCAATCAGTGCGACTTCGCCGGTAACATTATTTTCATTATCATTGTGGGATATTACAAATGGAGCGAATGGAGATAAAATTCCTACGATTGTTATGTTGACAAGACCATCAGCATATGATTGGAACTCTTTGCCGGAAGGAGTATATGGCACACCATATCTTACGAATGTGCAGAAATGGGATTTAGATACATATGCGGCTTATGTAAAGATGCTTTATGAAATAAGTCCAAATGCAAAATTTAATATGTATTTGAATGACATTGATGTAGATATAATACATCAAATTATCTATGCTAATAAAATCCCACAAAATCAGTATGCACTTACATTGTTATCCGATGGATCGGCTACATATAATCTTTTTAATGAAGAATATAAGGGAACAAATCCGCAGAGTGCACATAATAATTTGGTGAAAGATTGGAATTCAGCAAAAGATTATGCATATAAAAATGGCAAAGCCAAAGATGGATGGAGCAGACATAAGCATATGTCAAGCTTTTATGCAGTTGTGACCAGTGAAGCAAATGTACAATGGTGGGTGATAAGAACTAATTTGTTTAAGAGTGGTGATAACAATGTATTTGCTGATAAAGCAGCACAGAAAGCTACAAGAAAAAATGTAAGCAGTATGCTGACGGATCTTCAAAATAAAGGCAACGAAACAGTAGAGGAATTTAAAAATTTATATAATTTCAATGATGAGTATTTCAAAGAAGCAGAAAATCAAGGCAAAAAAGCTATGATGATTTTGGGAACATATGTCAATCTTGAAAAGTCATTTGAAGATTATACGAATTTGACGAAACTTTATTACGGAGATGATTACGTATATTATTATAAAGGGCATCCGAATACGCCAACTGGAATGTGGCCGGAAAAACAAAAACAGTTAGATGAATTAGAGGTTATAGATGTAGATTCTTCGATTGCAGCAGAATTGATTTTGTTCTTTAATCCGGAAATCAGTTTATCTGGTTATGGAACAAGTACATTTAATTCGGCGTCAGCTGATATGGCGTGTGGCTTATATAATACGACTAAAAAATCTGCGCTTAGCGGAGCAAGCGGAGTCGATTATAGTGGAATAGACTGGTTCGCGTCAGCAATAGATACAAATTCAAAATATGCAGCATTGTGCATGAAGGGAACAACATGTTATCTAGTGGAATTTTCGGATGAAATATTGAAACAAGCAGACTATGAATTTGCAATCTATAATGCAAATAGTGATTTGCTTACTTATTACAAGAATGTAAATGGAAAATATATTGTTGTGAAAAAACAAGGAGGAGAAAAGAAGCTTACATATTCTGCACATGTAGCGAAAGATGGTTGGCAAGCCGCTGTAACTGAAGGTAGTAAAGCGGGGACAACTGGTCAGGCTAAAGCTGTTGAGGCAATGAAAGTTAGATTGAATACAGATGAATACAGAGGAAGTATTGAATATCGTGCACATGTAGCAAAAAAGGGCTGGCAGAATTGGAAAAAAGATGGTCAAATAGCTGGAACAACAGGAGAATCATTAGCGATGGAAGCCGTTCAGTTAAAACTGATAGGTGAAATAGCAGAGCATTATGATATTTATTATAGAGTGCATTCTCAGACATATGGTTGGCTTGGTTGGGCAAAAAATGGAGAAATTGCCGGAACGACAGATTATGGAAAGCGAATAGAAGCGTTTGAAATTCGATTGATAGAAAAGGATGGAAAAGCACCGGGAACGACAGAAAAGCATTACGTTTATCCAAAGGGAGTATTTTATCAGTCGCATGTACAGACATATGGCTGGCAAAATTGGCAAGAGAATGGAGCAATAAGTGGAACAAGTGGAAAGGCAAAACGTTTAGAGGCAATTAAGGTTAAATTGAGAAATATAAAGCTATCTGGTAATATAGAGTATCAATCACATGTACAGACATATGGCTGGGAGAAAACTTGGAAAAAGAACGGACAGCTAAGCGGAACAAGTGGAAAAGCCAAACGCTTAGAAGCAGTTAAAATTCGATTAACCGGAGAATTGAAAAACAAATATGATATCTATTATAGAGTACATTCTCAGACATACGGTTGGTTAGGCTGGGCGAAAAATGGTGAAGCAGCTGGAACAGAAGGACAGGCAAAACGCTTAGAAGCAATACAGATTGTACTTATAGAAAAAGATGGAAAAGCACCGGGAAATACGGAAAAAGCATTTGTGAAGAAATAGTGTGTAAAAGTCATTTAAGGGAAAAATCTCTTAAATGACTTTTTGGTTTTCAATATATTGAATGTATTTAGAAAGGATAATCCATTAGTATTTTGATATCAGCAATATTCTTGTGATTAACAGAAAATAATGGATAGAGAAGTCTAAAAGGTAGAAAGTTGATAGAAAGATAAAAAGGTGTTATAATGTCAAAGATTAATAAAAATAGGTAGTTGAGTGTGTGAAATGAGTAAAAAGAAAACAGGAGAAAAATCAGTTGTTGTAAATCTTGTGGCAAATGGAATAAAGACATTAATGAGTGTATTATTTCCGCTCATTACGTTTCCTTATGCTTCGCGGATATTAGGAGCAGAAGGAATCGGAAAAGTTAATTATGCAAGCTCTATTATTTCTTATTTTTCGTTAGTTGCGGCATTGGGAATAAGTACGTATGCTGTACGAGAAGGAGCGAGAATAAGAAATAACAGACAGAAATTCAATCAATTTGCAAAAGAGATGTTAAGAATCAATGTGTTAACAACATTGATTACTTATATTGGATTTTGCATTTTTCTTTGTCTTCCAATTCTTAGAGTATATAAAACTTTATTAGTAGTATTCAGCTTGGGAATATGGTTTACTACGATAGGAATGGAATGGCTGTTTATTATTCAGGAAGAATATGAATATATTACGAAAAGAGCAGTGCTTTTTCAGTTCATTTCTTTGATTTTACTGTTTGTATTGGTTAGAAACAGAGCGGATTACATCTGGTATGCAGCACTTACGGTAATTTCTTCTGGTGGATCTGCAATTCTGAATTTATGGCATTCCAGAAAGTTAGTTGACTGGAGACAAAAATGTCAGTATAGTTACCGCCGTCATGTAAAACCGATATTATTGATATTTGGTACAAGTGTTGCTTCTAATATATATATGACAATGGACACTACTATGATTGGCGCATTGCAGGGAGATGCTGCGACGGGTATTTATACAGCTGCATCAAAAATTAATTTGGTTATCAGTACGCTGATAGGAACAATATCATCGACAATTTTGCCACGAGTGTCGTATTATATCGGAAATGATCTGCATGATAAATATAAAGAATTAATGAAGACATCAGCTAATATATTATTTCTGATAGCCATGCCTGCAGTTGTCGGAATGATCTGTACAAGTGATCTCTTGATTTTGTTGTTTAGTGGTAAAGAATTTATTAGTGGAAGTTTTGCTGCAAAGATACTTTCTGTCAGAGTGTTAGTTGGAGCGATTAACAGAATTCTGGCTTATCAGATTTGTATACCTTATAAAAAGGAAAAAGACGTATTGGTGTCAACGATAGCAGGTGCAGTATTTAATTTGATTGCTAATGCAATGCTGATACCAGTGTGGGGAACGACTGGTGCGTCTATAGCAACTTTATGTTCAGAAATTGTTGTATTGTTTGTACTTACTTTTTACTCAAAGGAATTTTTTGATACAAGAATTCTGTATGCTAGACTGCCGAAATATCTACTAGCGTCATTGTGGTTTTTCTTGGTGAGATATATTGTGGATATACTTGTAGTAAGCGTTATTGGAAGATTACTGATAACAGTGATTGTTTGTGGAATCGGCTATCTGTTGATTTTATTGAGAGATCCATTGGTAGTGGTTGCAATTAATTCTATAAGAAAAAAGAAGGAATTTTAAATATATAATTAGGAGAAAAAATAATGAAAAAGCAATATATGCATTTTATGATTACAAGATTTAATATACTGGCAAAATATTCGGGAGAACAGCTATGAAAAGTCAACCATAAATTAGCAAAAAATTTCTTTTTCATATCGGTGG
>ERZ773239.634-NODE-634-length-34302-cov-8.336029_pt1 | contig 34302 bp, 37 predicted proteins | sample MGYA00580521_ERZ773239 | MGnify/ENA primary metagenome ERZ773239 (study PRJEB29015, sample SAMEA2737801) | human gut metagenome | biome: human gut; feature: human-associated habitat; material: faeces | place: China | collected 2012 ... | reverse complement strand
TAAATTATTTATAGTAAGTTATAGAAGTAACCACATCTTAGAATTTAATCTATTGAAAAATCTAAGGTGTGGGTATTTTTATCTCATACTTATCACAAAGAAAGCTAACATAGCCTAAATATATTACTAAATAAATGTTACAATATAGATACATTCACAATTGTTATATAATACGAAATAAAGATACATTTGATATCATATAGATTCATAGAAATTTGTTGATTAGATGATTAGTATTATTATGTATATTTGTCATAAGTTAGAAGTTAATGTGATATATATGTAATATAAAGAGATAAAAATATCACTTATCTATATTGATAAAGGAGAATTTGTTATGATTAAAGAAAGAAAGTATACTTTATGTTTTTTGGGTTTTCTAAGTTTTTTTGGTTTTAGTGGTTTAAATGGTAATCCCTATAATTTACTCTGGTTTAGTTTTGCAGGATATTTCTCATATTTTTGGTGGGCTAAATTAGGACAAATTGATAATGAATCTTTAAAGAAAAATAAATCCAGAGCTTGTGTAATTTCATATAGAATATGCTTTGTTATAGCATTTGTATTAAGTATATTAGTAAAATTATCAACTATAAGTGTAGAATCAAGCTTTAAAATACAGATAATATTAATATCAGTTACTTTTGCAATAGCAACTAATTTATGGGCATTTTTAACTTGTAGATTTGAGGAACAATATTAATATAATGCGAAATATATTCTGTAATAATATTTAAATTAAGAAAATTAATGTGTATAATAAAGGTATCTATAAAAAATTAAAGGTTGTGATAAGATGAAATGGTCAGAAGTAAGGACACTTCACCCAAATAAATTTGTATTATTAGAAAAATTAAAAGAACATATTGATGGAAATTATAAATATATTGATGAAGTAGCACTAATTGATGTAATAGATAATGATAAAGAAGCTAGTGATTTGCTAGTAAGATGTAAAGGTGATAGATTTGTATATCATACATCTAAAGAAGATTTATGTATGGAAATTGTAAATATGCCTATATTAAGAGGTCGTTTAAGATGAATATAAGATACGACAATGGTTTACTTTTTATAGATATTAAGATTTCTTATCTAGGAAAATCTAAATTAATAAAAAATGTAGTTATAGATACAGGTGCAAGTCATACTATTATTTCTCCAGATATTGTTTCTAGTATTGGAATAAGTGCTTCCCCATTAGATAAATTTATAACTATGTACGGAATTGGTGGAGAGCACTATGCATATAGAAAGAAAATAGATTCTATTTCAATATGTGGAATGGATTTAAAAGATATAGAAATAGATTTTGGAGTTATAGATGAAAATGGAAATATAAATGGTTTAATAGGTTTAGACGTATTATTAGAGCTTGGTGTGTCTATAGATTTAAAAAATTTAAAACTAAAGTTATAAATATTAAGTTAAATTCTAAAATTTAATATAATGGAAAATAAATCAAGAGTTGTATGAATAACAAATACAGCTCTTGATTTTTTTATTATTTAAAATTTACTAATTTTAACCTTATGTTAAAATATAGCCCTATATTAAATTTTCGTAAACTTTTTGAGTAAATTCTGCATCATTTAAACCTCTATGAGAATTAGAAAGATAAGAAAGATATTCTTCATTACCTAATAACTCTAGTACTACATCACCTAACTTAGAACAAGGAGCATTCTCATCATATTGATCTTTATACCACTTTCTATACATTTTCATAGTACAAGATTTTTTACGCTTAAATTCTTTTTTATAAACACGATTATAATTTTCGCATAAAAATCCATAATCAAAGTCAATATTATGAGCAACTAAAGGAAGTCCTCCTATAAATTCTATAAATTTAGGTAAAACTTCTTCAATAGGAGGCTTATCTTTTACCATTTCATTTGTAATGCCTGTTATATCAGTTATCTTTTGAGATATTTTTTGGTTAGGTTTTACTAACATCTCAAAGGTATCTGATATTTTACCATCAATTACTTTTACAGCACCTATTTCTGTAATTTCATTATTAATAGGGGAAAGCCCTGTAGTTTCTAAGTCAAAAACCACATAGTTTCTTTTATCCCTATATTCTTTTTCTTCTCTTTTTAATCTTCTTTCATATTGTACTAATTTTTCTTTTACATATTGATCAATTTCATATAAAGGTGTTCTGCAAATATTTAAATTTCTTTGTTCACTTTCTTTTAGCTTAGGTAAGTAAATGTCTTTTAGCTCAGTAAGATAATGATTAAACATAAAAGTTGATAAATTTCTTGAGTCATTAAGCATATCTACACAAACTTGAACCTTATATAAAGCGATTAGGTAATCTTCTTTAATAGTGATTTCAGCAAGTAAATCAAAAAGCTCATCATCATTAGGAGATACTTCTAATAGCTTACCTAATACTACTTTAAATTCTTTAATATTTTCTTCTACTTTATAGTCGACATTTTCAAGTGATTTTATTAAGTCATCTTTTCTTTTAATTAAATCATCATAAACCTGTGAAGTTGAGTTTTTAGGTATTGTATCTAACTTATCATCAGATGTTTTGTTTAAGCCTAGATTTACAACCTTATTATTTAAAACTTTATCAAGTAGTAGAGCATCTTTATCTGAATAAGGCATATATCCTTTATTTACTAAGTCCTTAATATATAAATTGTTATAATAAATAGCTATGCCTATATATACTATAGTTACTAAGATAGGGCTTAAAGGAACTATAACTATACATGCACTATATAATAAAATTTGTAGAGTAAAGTTTTTAAAGTCCAATCTAAATAAAGGTACTAGATATATAAAAAATAAACTTGTCCAAGAAAAACCCACTTTACAAGTTTTAGTTTTATTATCTTTATTTATTAAAGTTATATAATTATTAAAGTTACAATTACTCACGTTAATTTTCTCCTCCTTAAAATAAAAACTATAATATTATTATATAATTTTATTTTAAAACTGTATATGTTAAATAGTCTCTAGTATTTTAATTTAAGATTATATTGAGGTTTAATTTTTATCTAGAGCATCTATAGTAGATTATGGTAGGCGTAGTTTACGCAATTCTTTTATTCTTATCTATTTTTATAGGTATTATATTTTTCATTACTTATAGTAGTTTTTTATATAATAAGCAGCTTTACTTCAAATTAATGAAATTATTTTATAATTGGAAAATAATTAAATATTTTGTATAATATAATCAAGTTGGCAATTGTAATATAATGTAAAATGGGGTGAAGGGACGAATGGATGGAGTAGTATCAACAATAATAGGAGTAGCATTATCAAATTTAATTTGTAGCTTTTTATTGAATATATTAAATAACAATATGTGGAGTGTATTTAATGTAATACGAAAAGACTTAAATAAATTAACTAATAAAACTAGGAGTATTTTGAGTTTTTTAGGTTTTATTTTGGCAATATTGATAACTGTTGTGCTAAAGATAGTATTAAATATTAACTCTTTTGAAGAAGGCTTAGTTTTAGGTTTTTTATTAGCAATAAAAGACACATGTTTTAAATATGATATAGTAGAAAATGCATAATATTAATATATTACGAATTATTTATAGTAAGTTATAAAAGTAACCACATTTTAGAATTCAATCTATTGAAAATCTAAGGTGTGGTTATTTTTATATCATATTTATCACAAAGAAAGCTAACATAGCCAAAAATTAAGAATAAAACATTAAAAAAGTAGTCTGAGGTTAACTAATCAGACTATTTTTAATATTTAAATATACTACTAAATAAATGTTACAATATAGATACATTCACAATTGTTATATCATACGAACTAAGGATGTATTCAATATTATTTAATTAAATATCTGTATATTAGTATTTATTGATTAAAAACTAATATACGGATATTTGTATTACTTAATTTTAACAACTACCTTGCATTATAGAGTAGTATATGATAATATACATAAGTACTCTATAATACAAGGTGGTGGTGTGATGGAATTAAGTAAAGAAGTATTAAAGGGACATATTGATACTTTGATTGTGTCCATATTAAATGAAAAAGATTGTTATGGATATGAAATTGCAAAACAAGTAAGAGAAAAAAGTGAATTTGAATTAAAAGAAGGAACTATGTATCTTGCACTTAAAAGAATGGAGTCTAAGAATATAATTAAATCTTACTGGAGTAATGAACAGAGTTCAGGTGGTAAAAGAAAATATTATAATTTAACCGATGAGGGGAAAGAATTTTTAGCGTTAAAGAAACAAGAGTGGAGATTCATTAAAAGTGTCATGAATCAATTTTTAGGGGAGGTAGAATAATCAATGAAACTAATCGATGAATATTTAGACACACTATATAAAAAAGATAATAATAAAAGTACTTTAGAGTTAAAACAGGAAATGAGAGATCATCTTATAGAATCAGTGAATGATTTAAAGTTGCAGGGATTGAATGATGAGGAAGCGTGTAAAAAAGCAATTGAAAAATTTGATGATGGTATAGAAATGAAACAGGAATTACATAGTATAATAAAAGAACTTTCTTTATCGCTAGATAATCATAAATCTATAATAAAAGGAATTAGAAAGATAGTATGTTTTATAAGTATATTTGCATTTTTAACTTTTGGATTAATGTGGTGTTACAGTGACAGCCTACAAAAAAATAGAAATGAGTTAGGTAAATCATTTGATGAAGAAATAAGAATATTAGCAGAAAAATATGATATGACAAAGGTTGATGAATATAGGCAAGAACTTGAAAGTTTACTTAATGAAGATAAGTATAGAAAAATTAAAGCTTTTAGATTACATGTAGCAGATATGGAGGATGGAAACACTAGTTTAAGTTCATTAGGAGTAAATGCAAAAACTGTGTATGAAAAAGAATTAGATTATAACAGTACAAAGGCATATACCCAATATTTGGGATATGATGGAAAAGATTTTTTAGATAAGAGCGGAAATATAATAAATCCAAATATTTTTTCAGAATACTTCTTTTACTTTGAATCAAAAGCATTAATTCAAGTCTCACTTATAACGGGAGTACTTTCTCTTGTAAGTTATTTTATATTAAAGTTTAAAACTTCTTTAACAAAAAATAGTTCAATTTGATATTGCAATTAAGTACAAAAAATAATAAGTAAATTGACCTATTGATAAAATTAATTTTGATGAATGTATTTAACTAACAATATTAATATACTACGAACAAATTATATAAAAAAAGTATTATAGAACTCAAATGGCTTTTTTAAGAAAATTTTAGCGTTACCAGAGAAAATTCTACGGTAACGCTTTTTTTATTAGATGTTAGCAGAAAATTTACAGTAACGCTTCTGGCAACGGGGTAAATGTGTATATTTCAATGATTTTTAAGGGTGTTACCGTAGTTTAGGAAAAATCTTAATAGGTGTGAGATTAGAGGAAAATAAGATATGTTTACATATAATTTTAAATAAGTTTATGGTTTTGGTCCTTTGGTAACGGGAAGCAAAACTTTAACTTAAAATTACTCTATATGTTATAATAGATTTTATACAAAGTATAGATATTTACTAATAAGACATAATAGGGGGGGATATGATAATTGAAAAAATATGATCATGTAGAGGATTCCATATGGTTAGCAACTTCCATATTAACATATAACAGTTATATAAAACAAAGAGAAAATAATATTATAGATGCTACAGAGTTTTATTTTACTCAACCAGAGATAATAGCTAAAACAGAAAGTATTTGCACAAAAGATGTACATAATGCAAGAGTTTCGCAACATTGCAACTCGGACAGTCATGATAATACATATAATTATTTAAGAGCAAAAGATACATTAAGAAGAGTTACATATATAGGAGAATTCAATGGAGATAAAGAATATCCTACAAGATTTGATTTAAGTGATAAAGTAGATACTTTAGATGGAGAAAAAACAATAAAAGAGATTGTAGATTTTTTAAGCAATGATTATAAATCAATAATAAAGGAATATGATAACAATAAATTATTAGAAATTTTAAATTTCTTAAAAATATATGGAAAGAAATCATACAAAAACCCAATAAATGAAACAAATCCAATAGAAAAAGCAAAATTAGAAGAATTAAAGTTTAAAGGTCAAAATGCATTATCTTTGTTTAAAGATATGTGTATGTCTTTAGAAGATGAAAATTATAAAAATAAGTTATCACCAAAATGGTTAGATGGAAGTAACCGATATATTAGAGGATATCTATGGTCAGAATTAAAGCATAAGGATAAAAAAGATTTACCAACTAGTATATCAATAGTTGCAGAGAAAACAGATAAAGAAGCAAACTTTATTATATATTTAGAAATAAGAGATGAAGATGCTAGTAAAGAATATTATTTAAGACATAATAAATTCTTAGATAGTCTTGATATAGAAAATGAAGATTTTGAATACTTTATATTTACAGACCAAGGTGAATCACTTAATAATCTTAATAAATCTGAAATCAAAAAATATATAGAAACAAGAATGAATAAAGAAACTGAAAAAGTACGTATAGGAAAATCTTTTAGTTATGACTTTGTAAAAGATAATAGTAGTGAATATATAATTGATATTATGAAGGACACTGTAAATAGATTAAAAAAATACTATGAGATAGCTGTACAAGAAGGAGATAACATAGAGATGAGTACAACAACTAATAATAATCCTAAAAATCTAATACTATACGGACCTCCAGGTACAGGTAAAACTTATAACGTTGCAGATAAAGCACTAGAAATAATAGACTACGATAAATATAAAAATATTATAGAAAATCCTACAAAAAGAGAAGAAGTAGTAATAGAATTTAATAAATTAAAAGAGGATGGAATAATTGGATTTTGTACATTCCATCAATCCTACTCATATGAAGATTTTGTAGAAGGACTAAGAAGTGATGGGAGAGGTGGATTTGAGCCAAAGGATGGTATATTTAAACAAATGTGTGAAAATGCATCAATAAAAGCTCAAACAGAACTACCTAAATATAAATTTGATTCAAATAAAATATCAGTACATAAAATGTCCTTAGGGGACACAAATAACAGAGAAGATAATATCTATGAATACTGTATAAAAAACAATTGTGTATCTTTAGGATGGGGAAGGGAGATAGATTACTCAAACTGCAAAGATATAGATGAAGTAAAGGAAGTATTCATACAAAACGTACCAGAATCAACAGGGAAAGATTTTGATATAAATGCAATAAATAGATTTAAAAATATAATGCAAGACGGAGATTTAGTAATAATATCACAAGGAAATCACAAGGCAAGAGCGATAGGGAAAATAAGTGGCAACTATTATTATGACCCTAATTCAGAAATTAGATATAACCACTTTAGAAAAGTAGAATGGCTATATAATGGAGAAGCAATAGATGTAAAAAGAATACTAAAGGATAAAGTATTCTCTCAACAATCAATATATACATTCTATAATGAAGATTTAAAGTTTGATTATATAAAAGAACTAATATCAGAAAAAACAGAGGTAATATCAGCTAAAAATTATGTACTAATAATAGATGAAATAAACAGAGGTAATATATCAAAAATCTTTGGGGAGTTAATTACTTTAATAGAAGATGATAAAAGAATAGGCGAAAAGAATGAATTAAAAGTAACGCTACCTTATTCTAATGATTACTTTGGAGTACCAAGTAACTTATACATAATAGGAACAATGAATACTGCTGATAGGTCAATAGCCCTTTTAGATACTGCACTTAGAAGAAGATTTGATTTTATAGAATATATGCCAAATGAAAATATACTTCCAACTGATATAGAGGGTATAAACATATCAAAGTTACTTAAAACAATAAATGATAGAATAGAGTTCTTATTTGATAGAGATCACAAAATAGGACATGCATATTTTATAAAAGAAAACTTACAATTTGAAGACTTAGTATCTATAATGAAAAACAAAATAATCCCTTTACTATCTGAGTATTTCTATGACGACTATGAAAAAATGGAGCTTATCTTAGGTGGAAGTGGAAAGGATAAAGATAACAATTATTTATTAAATAAAACTACAATAAAGGCAAATTCTTTATTCAAGAAAAAGTTATCTCATATATATCCTGACCAAGTTAAATATACAGTAGTAGAAAACCCTACTGTAAATGCTTTTATAAATATCTATTCTGATGTAGAAATAGATGAATATATAGACGAAGACTTAGATAATGAGGCATAAAAGTATGAGACATATAACAATATATGAGTGTTTTGATACTTTACAAATAACGAAAAATCCTACTGAGAATACAATAACAGTTGAAGAAGCTGATGAGCTAAATAGATATATAATAAAGGAAAGCTTAAAACAAAGTAATATATCATGGGGAAGAAATAGTATTACATTTATTAACTATGTAGGATTTATCAAACTATCTACGGTATCTATTGAAATACTACCTAAGATAAATATAAGCTCAAAGGAACATCATAAAAGTAGAAAAGCATTAATAAATATACTTAACAAAAGTGGAATAATAAAATTTAATTATTCCAACGTAGGAATGCTTAATATGTACAATATGAGCTTAAATGAGATATTAACGCTTATTTTTGCTAAAACACTACAAAGAGAACTAGTAAAAGGACCATATTTAGAATATGTAAACATAGAAGAAAATTCAAAAGCGTTAAAAGGTAGTATTGTAGTAAAAGAACATATAAAAAATATATCAAGCTGTAGAAGTGATGTTTATTGTAGATATGAAGAATTCTCTATGAACAATAAATTAAATCAAATATTAAATACATGTATTAATAAAAGTATTAAGGATGTGAAAAACTCTGATACTATAAAAATACTAAATCATTTAAAGGTAGTATACTCTGATGTATCAACTATTGATATTACCAACAAAGAAGCCATGGATTTTAAATTTACTAGGCTTAATTCTAGATTTGAGTCAAGTTTACTACTTGCTAAAATGATATTAAATGGTTATTCATCAATAGGAAACAAAGGTGATTACAAATCTTTTGCAATACTATTTGAGATGAATGAAGTATATGAAAGGTATATTACAAATTTATTGAGTACATATTTAGATGATTATATAGTACATCCTCAACATAATAAATACAAACTATTAAGAAATGAGAAAACAAGTAAAAATATATTCTCTTTAAAGCCAGATATAGTAATAGAGGATAATAAGAAGTATAAAATAATCATAGATACGAAATGGAAAAAGATAGATGCAAATACTGTAAGGCATGGTGTAAAGAGAGAAGACTTTTATCAAATGTATGCTTATTTGACTAAATATGAAGACGCAAATGCTGCAATTTTATTATACCCAAGTAATGAAAATATACATAATAATGGTGATCAGTATTTGGAGTCATGGTTTTTAGAAGATGAACAGTCAAAAAAGATTAGAGTATACAATATTGATCTTGATAATGAAGAAAAAACTGTTAAAAAGCTAATAAATATAATACAATCTAATTTGAATTAGATTGAAAATAGCATATAAAATTAATAGGATTAGTAGATAAAGTAAATACAAAAATGTATAATTAAATAAGACATATATTAAAATAATAGAACGAAAGGTGTTGATAAATATGTCTCCACTAGCAAAAATGATAATCCAAGCTTTAGAAAATGAAGATGATGATATAGTTTTAGCAGAAGTACTAGATTTTTATGAATATTTAAAAGAAAAAAAGAAAAGACAAAAAGATATTTTATGGAAAAATATACAAGAAGATGAACCGACTAATGAAGAAGTAGAAATAATAAATAATTATATACAAAATGATTCTAATGATACTATATCATTAGATGATTTAGCAAAGGATTTAGGTATAAATGAGTAATTTATATAATATAGAATTACTTAAAAATGTTGAGAAGTTCATCAAAAAACAAAGTAAGGATATACAAAGAAGAATTATAATTGCAATATATAAATTACCTGAAGGTGATGTAAAAAAGCTTAAAGGATATGAAAATTATTATAGACTAAGAGTTGGTGATATTAGGATAATTTTTGAAAAAGAAGATGATAAGCTTAAAATTATTGTTATAGATATAGGAAATAGAGGTCAAATATATAATAAGTATTAAATTAATAGATTGTAAACTTTAAATAATTTCAAAATTTTAATATATTCGGAACTAAAAAATACAACTATACTAGATAAATAATATCTTGAATAGTTGTATTTTTGTATGAGTTTAATTATATTAAGATTAAAATCACTAGGTTTAAATATAAAACAAATAATTAGAAAAAAAGTTTAGTTTTTAAACTTTTCGGTAACGGTAGATAGTTTATGATTTTAGTTTGTTTACCATAAAAATATAATGTATAATTATTGTAATATAAAATATAGGAAGTGAAAAAATGAGAAGAACTTTATTAAACCCTAAAATAGATTTTGTATTTAAAAAAATTTTTGGATCAGAAGAACACCCAGAAATTTTAATATCATTTTTAAATGCAGTACTTAAACCAAAAAAGCCTATTGTATCAGTTGAAATAAAAAACTCAGACTTAGAAAAAGAGTATATAGAAGATAAATTTTCTAGATTAGATGTAAAAGCATTGACAAGCAATAAAGAAATCATAAATATAGAAATACAATTAAAAAATGAATACAATATGATACAAAGAAGCTTATATTATTGGAGTAAGCTTTACGAAGAACAATTATCAGAAGGCGATAGATATGATAAATTGAGTAGAACAGTTTGTATAAATATACTAGATTTTAAATATTTAAAAAATGACAGATTCCACAATGGATATAGGTTAAAGGAAATAGAAACAAATGAAGAATTAACAGATTTACAAGAAATTCACTTTATAGAAATACCTAAGCTAAAAAGATTTGAAAGCACTGAAGAAATAGTTGATTTACTAGAGGGTTGGGTAGAGTTTTTAAGAGATCCAGAAAGTGAAGTAATTAGAAAATTAGAAATGAGTAATAAAGAAATTAGAGAAGCTAAAGATGAATTATATAGACTTAGCAGAAACTCAAAAGAAAGAGAACTTTACTATCTAAGAGAAAAGTCTTTAAGAGATGAAATAAGTGCATTAGCAAATGCCAAAGAAAAAGGACTAAAAGAAGGATTAAAACAAGGATTATTTGAAGGTAAATTAGAAAGTGCAAGAAGCTTTTTAGATATTTTAGATGATGATACAATAGCTACTAAGCTCAATATCGATGTAGATATAATAAAAAAATTAAGAATAGAAAAATTAAAAAAGTAGTCTTAGGTTAACTCCTCAGACTATTTTTAATATTTAAATATACTACTAAATAAATAATATAATATAGATACATTCACAATTGTTATATATTACAAATTGAATTCTGTGTGTATTTAAAAATATCTGTTTTATTGAACATATAAAGTATGAAATTATTTAATTATTAATTAAGAGATAGATTTATACCAAGCTTAATTACTGTAATTTCAATATTAGTTCTTATAATATTTGTAATAAAAAAATAAATCAACGAATAAGAAAATTTCTGAATTAGAAAAAATGATTAATAATTTATAGAATAATTAACTAACAATATATTAATTTTATGTATTGACAGTTGAAAAAAGATTAATTATAATAAAGACAAATCAATTGAATTAAATTAAATTTTGATTGATTGAAATAATCACAAGAAAGAGGTTGCTATGAGCAAATACGATATTTTAAAATTAGAAAATCAGATGTGTTTTCCATTATATGCAATATCAAGAGAAATAATAAAATTATATAAACCTTATCTTGATCAGCTTAATCTTACGTATACTCAATATATTGCAATGCTTGTAATGTGGGAAGAAGAAAAAATAGTATTTAAAGAACTTGGAAAAAAACTTCATTTAGACTCAGGAACTCTTACTCCTGTACTTAAAAAACTTGAGTCTATGGGACTTATAATAAAGTATAGAAGTAAAGAAGATGATAGAGTAGTAATTGTTGAACTTACTGATAATGGAAGAAAACTTAAAGATGAAGCCATCACAGTTCCAGAAAGAGTATTTTGCCAATTTAAAATATCTGAAGAAGATGCTGTTCAGTTTAAATATTATTTAGATAAAATACTAAAAAGTTTTGTATAATAAAAGATGATAAATTCACTTTTTAAAGTGAATTGCATCTTTGATTATATAGATAACCTATTTTATACACTAATTAATTGAATTAAATTAAATTTTAATAAATTAAAATATTGGAGGATATATTATGAAATTTTATGATTTTACTGCAAAAAAAATGAATGGTATAGAAGTTAAAATGGACGAATACAAAGGAAAGGTGTTATTGGTTGTTAATACAGCTAGTAAATGTGGATTTACACCACAATTAGCAGAACTTGAGCAAATGTATAAGGACTATAAAGATAAAGGATTTGAAATACTTGGATTCCCTTGTAATCAATTTGCCAATCAAGACCCAGGTTCAAACAAAGAAATAAGTGATTTTTGTCTTATAAATTACGGAGTTACATTTACAATGTTTGAAAAAATAGATGTTAATGGAGAGTCTGCACATCCAATATATAAATATTTAAAAAATAATGCAAAAGGAATTTTAAACAATGAAATAAAATGGAACTTTACTAAATTCCTTATTGACTCTGAAGGTAATGTTGTTGATAGATTTGCACCGACTACAAATCCTAAAAAGATAAGAAAAGATATAGAAAAATTATTACCATAAGCATAGTAAGTAAATTTAGCACAATATTAAAAAAATGACATTTTATATTAGAAGATGAGGACAAAACTATGAATGAAAGATATGACTTAGCTATAATAGGTAGTGGTCCTGCAGGACTATCAGCAGCGCTTAATGCACAGATTAGAAAGAAGAAATTTATTATATTTGGAACTAATGAACTTAGTGGAAAATTAACTAAAGCAGAAAAAATTAATAACTATTTAGGTTTTTATGGCAAAAGCGGAAAAGAGATAAGAGATGAATTTAATAATCACCTTAAGTCAATGGATATAAAAATAACAGAAGAAAAAATTAATAATATCTATTCTATGGGAGAATATTATGCACTAATGGCAAATGACAAAATATATGAAGCAACAGCAGTAATATTAGCAACAGGTGTGAATTTTGGTAAACCATTAAAAGGTGAAGAACAATTTTTAGGAAAAGGTGTTGGGTATTGCGCTACTTGCGATGCACCTCTTTATAAAGATAAAATTATCACAATAATTGCTTATAATAAGCATGATGAAGATGAAGCCAACTTTATGGGAACAATTGCATCTAAGGTATACTATATACCAATGTATAAAGAAGATGTTGAAGTGGATGATTCAATAGAGGTAGTTTTTGATATACCAAAAGAAATACATGGTGATAATAGGGTAGAAAAGTTAATACTAAAAAACTCAGAAATAATTACTGATGGAATTTTTATACTTAGAGACAGTGTATCGCCAGGTCAACTTGTTCCTGGATTAGAGATGGATGGAAATAGCGTTAAAGTAGACAGAAAAATGCAGAGCAATTTAAAAGGATGTTTTGCAGCAGGTGACATTGTAGGAGCACCATATCAATATATAAAAGCTGCTGGCGAAGGAAATATTGCAGCATTATCAGCTGTATCATATATAGATAATCTAAAAAGAACATCTAAATAATAAATATATATAAGTATATAAGCTACGAAATTGAGTAAAATATTATGGTAAAAGTAGTAGATGAAATTAAATTTAAAAATGAAATTAGTAACGGAGTTGTTGTCGTAGATTTTTTTGCAACATGGTGTACTCCTTGTAAAATGCTATCTCCTATAATTGATGATTTAGCACAAGAGATGAAAGATAATGTTAAATTTATAAAGGTAGATGTAGATGAATCTAGTAAAGCAGCAAATGAATATGGTATTACTAACATACCTGCAGTTGCGATTTTTAAAGATGGACAAAAACAGGATATAATAGTTGGATTCACACCAAGAGAAGTTCTTCATGAAAAAATAGAAAATGTATATAAAAAGTAAATATAGTAATAGCTAAACTTATATTTGAAAATTTAAAGGAGACAAAAATATGATATATAATTTTAAAATAAAAGAAATAGGTGGAAATGAAATTTCAATGAATGACTATAAAGGTAAAGTATTGCTTATTGTGAATACTGCAACAGGATGTGGATTTACACCACAGTATGAAGCTCTTCAAAAAATATATGATAAATATAGAGATAAAGGATTTGAAATATTAGATTTTCCATGTAATCAGTTCTTTGAACAGGCACCAGGAAGCGATGAAGAAATAGTAAGTTTCTGCCAACTTAAATACAATACTACATTCAAGACTTTTTCTAAAATTGATGTAAATGGTGAAAATGCATCTGATTTATACAAGTATTTAAGAAATCAGGCACCAAAGGCAGAAGAAGATAGTACTTCGGAAGGTCTTTATAACAAGCTTAAAGAACATGGATTTACAACAACAGGTGATGAAATAAAATGGAATTTTACTAAATTCCTTGTTGATAGAGATGGAAATGTAGTTAAGAGATATTCTCCAACTTGTGAACCAGAAAAGATAGAAAAAGATATTGAAAGCTTACTTAAATAGATTAATTAATACTTTAAGTAAATTTAAAGATTATTATAAAAATAGTTAATTAGAAAATTCAAGAAGCGTATTAGATATTTTAGATGATGACAAAATAGCTATTAAGCTTAATATCGAGGTAGATATAATAAAAAAATTAAGAATAGAAACATTAAAAAAGTAGTCTGAGGTTAACTCATCAGACTACTTTTATTTGTATTTAAATATTGACATTACTACTAATAAGTAATACTATATAGCAGTAGTAAGTAATACTAATTACTAGTGATACTAGATAGTGAGAGGAAAATAATATGGGAAATATCACAGAAATGTTAAAAGGTGTACTTGAAGGATGTATCCTTGAAATTATTAGTCATGAGGAAACATATGGATATGAAATTACTAGAAAATTAAATGAACTTGGATTTTCAGATGTTGTAGACGGAACAGTTTATACAATACTTATGAGACTTGAGAAAAATAAATTAGTAGAAGTTACAAAAAAGAAATCTGATATAGGTCCGCCTAGAAAGTTTTTTACGCTAAATGATGCAGGATATGAGGAATTGAAAAAGTTTTGGGAAAGATGGGAATTTGTTTCAACTAAAATTAATGAATTAAAGGAGATGAGGTAATGACATTTTGGGAAAAAGTAACAGGGAATGATATTACAAAAGAATTTAAAAGCTTTGAAGATAGAGCAAAAAAGTTACCAGCAGATTATCAAGAAGCATGGGTAAAAATTAAGGAAAATCTATGGCAACATTCAAATTTCACTGGTAGGAACGTAATGCCTATCATTGAGAATGCTCTTGTTATACTTGAAGAAACAGCTATAGATGGAAAGAGTATACAAGATGTTCTAGGTGATGATATCAAAGGTTTCTGTTTGGAATTGGTTGGTGAAGATTCAAATTCTTTTCGTGATAAGTGGCGTAAACAACTGAACAATAATATAGCAAAAAAATTAGGTAAATAGGAGGACACAATGGGAATAAAAGATATAATTAAAGGTAAAAAAGAATGGAGAGCACACGTAGCACGGGTAAAATCACTTCCAAAAGATTATCAAATTGTATATAAAGAGATTCAAAAATATCTTTATAAGGTTGGACCTACTGAGTTAAATGAAGGTATAGATTTACTTTCAGAGATTGTTGATTTTTTTGAAGAAGGTGCAGCCTTAGGAAAAGGTGTATTAGAGGTGACAGGAAGTGATGTAGCTGATTTTTGTGATGAGTTAATCAAAGATTCAAAAACTTATGCTGACACTTACCAAGAATATGTTAATAAAGAAGTTAATAATGCAATAAAAAAGTCTACTGATAAAATAAGAAAATAAGTCAAACACCCAGGCACTAAGATGTAGAGTCGATAATATGTGAATGATATCACAGTTATTGGCTTTTTTTATTAAGAATAGAAAAATTAAAAAAGTAGTCTTAGGTTAACTCCTCAGACTATTTTTAATATTTAAATATACTACTAAATAAATAATATAATATAGATACATTCACAATTGTTATATATTATGAACTAAATAATTTCAAACATAAAAACTACAAATTTAAATAAAAAACTATAATATTTATATAAATAGCTAATAATGTTATAATATATAGGTAAATATTAACAAATATGGGGGTATAATATGTTAGAAAAATTTAAAAAATTAAGTAAAGGAAAGAAGATAATTGTTGGAATTACCGCTTTTATACTACTACCGATAACATTATTAGCATTAGGAGTAGATTTATTCATTAGTGGATTAAAAAATAAAAAGAGAGGTAAAATTGTTGGAGGTATAGCTCTAACTATATTTATGCTGTTTATGTTTGTGCCAAGTAAAAATGCTGATACTGATATAGCAGAAAATGATAACGAAATACTTGAAGTAGAGAACAACCAGACTATCAAAGAAGTTATTGAAGAAGATCCAACAAGTTTAAATGTTACAATAGAAGAAAGTATAGAAGAGAAAGACGGAAAGATTAGACTTAATATAAAAACTAATTTGCCGAATACAACTGAATTAATAGTCAGTGTTTCTGAAAGGAATGGAGACTATAAGGGGGAAACAAAAGCAATTGTTACAAATGGTGAAGCTCAAACAGAATGGTTTTCTAATAAAGGTGAGCCTTTAAAAAGAGGAGATTATTATTTACTTATAAGTATGTCTATTCCTTCAACACAATCAGAAGAAGTTCAAAAGATTGTTGGTAAGAATGGAGAATATTTAGAAGGTGATTTAGTTATAACAAATAATGGATCATCCTATATAGCAATGGATACAATTATAACGATAGAGGGTGACTCAAGTTCAGAAGAAAAAGTTAAACAAGGAGAAGCAGAAGAGCAAGTAAAAATAGATAACCAAGGTGTTGATACTACTCAGGTTAAAACAAGAGTTAACTCAATTATAATGCGTGAACTGAACGATAGTATAACTAATACAACTTTAAAATCAGTTCAGATAAATGAAAATCTAGGAACAGATGCTAATAATGATGTTGTTGTTTTAGTAAACTTATCATGGAGTACAAAAAATTTAGAAAAAATGACTAGGGAAATGTTAGAAATGTATAGTGATCACCTTGCAGCTACGTTATCTTCAGAACTTGCTGAAGGAAGTGAAATAGCTCTTTTCTGGAAAGCTGAATATACAGGATTAGATATTAAGCATAGTTACTATATTAAAGATGGTAATGCTTATAAACAATAGATAGTCATGAAATAAAAACACTTACCTATAGTAGGTGTTTTTATTTTATATTTAATATATATTAAAGCTATTTGTTAAGCTTTAAAAATCCATAAAATATCTATAAAACTAAATCTATATTATATATATACTACGAACAATTTATACAAAATTATAAAAATAACCATACCTTATATTATTGAAAATACTAAGGTATGGTTATTTTTATCATAAATCTTAATAAAATCTTAATAAATTATACACTTTATATTAAAAAATAACATCTATACTACTAAATATAAACAATATATGTATAAAAATGGTAAAATAAAAAGCGAGGTGAGATTAATGATAAAAGGGAATGTATTATTAGTTGATGATGATAAAGATATAGTTGAGTCTATGGAAATACATTTAAAAAATGAAGGACTAAAAGTATATAAGGCTTATGATGGAATAGAAGCTCTAGAAATTTTACTTGAAAAAGAAATTCACTTAATTTTAATGGATATTATGATGCCAAGAATGGATGGACTAAGTGCAACATTAAAAATTAGAGAAGAAAAAAATATACCAATTATACTAGTATCAGCAAAAACAGAAGATAGCGATAAAATAATAGGGCTTAACATGGGTGCAGATGATTATATAACAAAACCGTTCAATCCATTAGAACTAGTAGCAAGAGTAAAGTCTAACTTAAGACGCTATATTTCACTTGGAAACTTTAAACAAGAAAACTTAGAAGTCTTAAAGTATGAAGCATTAGTTCTTGATAATGCTAGCAAAGAAGTTAGCGTAGATGGGGAAGTAGTAAAGTTAACCCCTATAGAATATAAGATTTTAGAAATGCTACTAAAAAATCAAGGAAGAGTATTCTCATCAAGGCAAATATATGAAAGTATTTGGCAAGAGCCAGGATACAACTGTGACAGAACAGTAGCAGTACATATAAGAAGGATAAGAGAGAAAATAGAGATAAATCCAAAAGATCCAAAATATATAAAGGTGGTGTGGGGAGTTGGATATAAAATTGATAAAAAATAAAAACTTAGTGGCTTTAGTTATATGTTTTTGTATAACTATAATTACTGCTAATATAGATATGAAAGATTTTTATATGAACTATATTAATGCAGACTTTTATAAAAGTTATGAATTAGAACAAGTTTTATATGAAATAGCAACACAATCTGTATATACAGTAGTAGGAGATAATGCAAGTGAAAAAATGCTTAATTATAAAACTGAAAGTAGAAATATGATTTCTAATTATACAACAGCAAATGTATTTGTAATAAATAACGATAGTAAAGAAGTATACTATAATAATATTTCTGATATTGATAAGTATTTAAAAACAGTTACAAAGTCTTATCACAATGTATATGAAATTAACTTTAAAGATAAAACTATGTACTTACTAAATGATAATAATGATAAAGTTAGGGTATCAACAAACAATTTTGGTAATCTAGCTCAAACAAGAAAAGAAGATGTTACTACATATATAGCAATTCCTTTTACTTCAGACATAGCAAGGATGAAAGATATTAATAATAATGAACCTCTATATGTAAAATATAAGGAATTTGTTAAAAATATTGAAGATGCAATCTTTTTCATAGGCTCTAAAATAATAGCATTAATAATATTTATAATACCTTATTTAGCTATGCTTATACTAGATAATAAAAAATTAAGTAAAAAAGATAGTTTAAATAATATTTTAAAAAATATATTACTTATATCACTTGCTTTTTTAATATCTTTACTACAATCTAAAATTTATGGATGGAGTATATGGTACTATTTTATTAATACAGGTTTACTGTACTTAATATATTATTTTGGTTTTAAAATATTAGAGGAAAATAGAAAAAATAATATACATCCTAAAGATTATGCACATAATCTAATGCTTAAATTGACTAGTTTAAAAATGAATAATAAAAAAATTTACACTATAACTAAATATGTATGGATATTTATACCATTAATAATAATACAAGTTATTATAATATTTGCATTTCATGTTAATTATGGATTATTTGAATTTTCAATTTATACTGCTCCATTATTAAGTATAGCTTTATGTGTAATATCAATTTTTATTATAAAAGATAAAGTAAATAAAATTGAACAAATAAGAAGTGGAATAGATAAAATAAAAAATGGAAATATAGAACACAAAATAGAAATAAAGAAAGATTTATTGTTTGATGATATAGTAAAGGATATAAATGAAATAGGAAAAACTATAAATATAGCAGTAGAAGAAAGATTAAAAAGTGAGAGAATGAAAAATGAACTTATAACCAATGTATCTCATGATTTAAAAACACCTCTTACAGCTATTATTAACTATATAAGCTTAATGAAAAAAGAAGATATTCAGCCAAAACACTTAAAAGATTATGTACAAGTTTTAGATAAAAGGTCTCAAAGGCTTAAGATATTAATAGAAGACTTATTTGAAGCATCTAAAATTGGAAGTAATAACATAGAATTAAATTTAGAAGAAAATGATATAAATCAGTTACTTACTCAAACATTAGTAGAAATGGAAGACTATATAAATGAATCCAAATTAGATTTTATAGTGAATACACCTGATAAGGAAGTGTATATATTAGCTGATGGAAAAAAGACTTTTAGAGTTTTTGAAAATATAATTTCTAATATATTAAAATACTCTTTAGAGAAAACTAGAGTATATATTGATTTAGTAGAAAGTGATAAAAAAGTACATATAAGTTTTAAGAATATATCTAAGTATCAACTTAATTTTGACCCAGATGAAATAACAGAAAGGTTTACAAGAGGCGATTTATCAAGAAATACAGAAGGTTCTGGACTTGGACTTGCTATAGCAAAAGGGCTTGTACAAGCACAAGGTGGAGAATTAAAAGTAGATATTATTGGGGATTTGTTTATTGTTAATATAGATTTTAATATGTAATATATTTTGTATAATATTAATTAGAAAGTTCAAGAAGCTTATTAGATATTTTAGATGATAACACAATAGCCACTAAGCTTAATATCTACGTAGATATAATAAAAAATTAAGAATAGAAACATTAAAAAATAGTCTGAGGTTAACTCCTCAGACTATTTTTAATATTTATCTATATTACTAAATAAATGTTATAATATAGATACATTCACAATTGTTATATAATGTGAAATAAAGATATTTTAACCATTACTATAAATAATTAAATACCATATAAAAAATAAAAATAGCTTATGAATTTTATGTATGATTATAATATAGAACTTAATATTATTAGATTATAAAGTACTTATATTAATAGGGGGGAAGAAAAGTGATGAATGAAAATTTTAAAAATATAGTAATATCCATACCGGCATCTGGAACGATAGATTTAATATATAAATATCAAATACATGCTCATCCTGACAAAGTAGGATATGAATACAAAGATGTACAATATTATACATTTAGGAAAAAGGGTGGAATTATGGAAAAGTTATTTGAGATAGAAAAAATAATAACTATTAACCCATATAATATAGATGAGATAAAAAAATATAATTTAACCTCAGAAGTAGAACATAGAGTAAGGAAATATGTTGAAGAAAGACTTAAGTCTTTTAAATTTGAACATAAAGGAATTAACTATAAATTCTATATATTAAACTATAAAGAAGATTTAAAGCATAATCCTAAAAAACCTTGTCAGAATAATCATTGCTATATAACTTTGGATGAATTACATAGTGGAAAAGAATTTGTAAATACAATAAAGGTATCAGAAAGTAAAGGCATATCTATGAATCAACCTAATAATAAAGAAAATTTAATATGGACATTTTTTTCAAATCCTAAGTATTGGTATGTAGATGATTTTTTAAAGAGTGATAAAGTAAAGAGTGAAATTTACTACTCTATTAATAAAGATCACAGAGATAGATTTAGAATAGGAGATATAGGGATAATAAGAGTAGGCATTGATTCTAGAAATAAATCTGAGTTAGATGGTAGAGAAAAGTTGAAGTCAGGTATATATGCTATAGTAAAAGTAATGTCTCTACCAGAATTTATAAAAGATAATAATAGTGAGTTTTATGCAAATAAGGATGATATAAATAAAGATAAATGGAGAGTAAAAATAAAAATAATTAAAAACTTGATAGATTCTCCTATAATATTTAATGAAAAAAATAAAGAGGAATTAGGACAGGATAAGTATTTAATTAATGGATTTAAAAGAGCTACAATGCCTTTGGATGAAGATGTATTTTATAAAGTTCTTAAATTAATTAATTTAAATAACTATACGAATATAAATAAGTATGAAGAAATAATTGATATTAAAAACTTAGGAAACTCAATTACGGGAATTGAACTATTAAATGAGTTTTATGCAAATACAAATATAGAGCAGAAAGAGAAACTAGTTAAAGTTATAGAAAGAGGAAAAATAGCCAATAAGATAAAAGAATACATACAGTACAAGTGCCAAATATGTGAATCATTAGGACAGAATCCATATTCTTTTAAGAAAAAGAGTGGAGAATACTATGTTGAGACACATCATATAATACCAGTTTCAGATACTAAAAATTCTAAATTATCGGTAGATAATTTGATATGTTTATGCCCAAATCATCACAAACAAGTACACTATGGTAATGTCGAGATTATAAATAATAATGATACATATGTAGAATATAATATAGATGGGATAAAAATAAAAATAGATAAAATAAAATTAAATAAATAATATACTTATTTTATCATAAATTATCAACTAGAAAGTTAAAGAAGCTTATTAGATATTTTAGATGATAACACAATAGCTACTAAGATTAATATCCATGTAGATATAATAAAAAATTAAGAATAGAAACATTAAAAAATAGTCTGAGGTTAACTCCTCAGACTATTTTTAATATTTAAATATACTACTAAAATAAATGTTATAATATAGATACATACACAATTGTTATATATTACAAAATGAAAGTCATTTATATTCTATTTAAAGAGAAGTATCATATAAAATAAAGACAATAGATTATTCTATAAGTGTATATTAAATATAAAGGGGGATTAATAATGGGCATAGAAAACAAATGTAAAATAAAAAATATTTCAAAATGTTTAGTAGATGAATTTAAAGCACAAGAGATTACAAAAGAAGAATTTTTAAAATTAAGCGAAAACATTTCTACAATAGATTTAAATGATAACTCAATAATATATAAAATAAGTGATTCTAATTTTATTCAATCATTATTAAGTGAGAATGAAAAATCAGAAACACAAATAGCTATAGAACATTTTAATAAAAGCTGTGAAGATATAAAGTGTTCATCTTACGAGTACCAAATAAGTACAGGAAAACTGATAATTATTGTATTAGAAAGTATGGATGGAGAGACTTTAGATGGTTTTGCAATGGATGGAATAGGAGAATTTATATTTAATTCCTTATCTAAATTTGCTGGTGATGATATTAAAAAAAGTGAAAATCCTTTAGATGAAGTAATCGAAGATCTAAAACACTTTAAGCCATACGGTAAATATTTTAAGTAATGACTATATTTCTATAATAAGTATAAGTGCACAATTGTTATATAATGCTAACATAAAATCCATTTTATAATATCTCAAATGGATTTTTTTTATTTTAACATAGTAATTTATTAAAATAATAATTGTACTATTTTATGCTATATGTTATAGTTTTTATATAACAAACATAATTTAATAGAAATACAAGGAGAGCGAATATGTTAAAAATTATTAATTTATCTAAATCATATAAAAATAAAAAAGCAATAGAAAACATTTCTATTGAAGTAAACAAAGGAGAAGTATTTGGCTTTATAGGACATAATGGAGCAGGAAAAACAACTACAATAAAATCAATAGTTGGAATTCATAATTTTGAAGAAGGAGATATTTTAATAAACTCTAAATCAATAAAGGAAAATCCTATTGAATGTAAAAAAGATATTGCTTATATTCCAGATAATCCAGATATTTATGAATCTTTAACAGGAATTCAATATCTAAACTTTATAGCAGATATTTTTAAAGTAAGCAAAAATGAAAGAGAAGAAAAAATAAAATACTATTTAGAGAAGTTTGAAATTAACAAAGCCTTAGGAGATTTAATATCATCATATTCACACGGTATGAAACAAAAATTAGCAATAATATCAGCTTTAATACACAGTCCTAAAGTTTTGATATTAGATGAACCATTTGTAGGATTAGATCCAAAGGCATCATTTATATTAAAAGAAATAATGAAAGAGTTTTGTAATAATGGTGGATGTATATTCTTTTCAACTCATGTATTAGAAGTAGCTGAAAAAATATGTGATAAGATAGGAATAATTAAAGGTGGAAAATTAATGGCTTATGGCAAAACCAATGAGGTAATAGGAGATAAATCACTTGAAAATATATTTATGGAGATGATTGAGAATGAATAATTTAGGACTTTTAATGAAGATAAATATATTAAACACAATAAAATATAATGAATTAAAAAATGGTGATAAAAAAGAGAAGAATAAAGCAATAGGTATGGCTTTATTAATAGCTTTAACCGCTGTAATATTAGGTGTATTAGGGTTTAGTATTTGCTTTTACTTATCAGATTTTTTAATAAAAATTAATCAAATGGAACTATTACTTATAATAGGTATAATTGGAGGTAGCTTTGCTACACTATTTACCTCATTATATAAATCATCTTCATATCTTTTTCAAAGTAAAGACTATGAAATGTTAGCAAGTCTACCAATAAAACAATCTACAATATTAAGTAGTAAAATATTAATGTTACTTTTAAATAATTATTTATTTGCAGGTGCTTTTATTTTGATACCAGGTATAGTTTATTTTATAAAGATGGATACAAGTTTAGTGTATATACCATTTTTAATTATATTGATTTTAGCGACGCCATTAATACCAACTTTAGTTTCATCAATAATAGCATTTTTAATAAGTAATATATCTTCAAGAAGTAAAAATAATAATTTAATTTCAATAATATTAAATATAGCATTAGTACTTATTTCTTTATTTATTTCTTTTAATATGCAGAATATAATAATGAATTTAGTACAAAATAGTTCATCAATTATTGAAGTTACGAAAAAAATATATCCACCAGCATATTATTTTGTAGATGCACTTAAAAATATAAATATACTATCTTTATTAATATTTTTAATTATATCTATATTACCAACAATATTATTTATAATACTATTTGCCAATAACTTTAATAAAATTAATAGTAAATTAAGTGAAAGTTACAAATCTAATGCTTATGAGTTTAAAGAATTAAAAACTTCAAAACCTGTAAAAGCATTATTAAAAAAAGATTTAAAACGATATCTTTCTTCAACTATTTATGTTATGAATACCTCTATAGGTATGATATTATTATCTATATTTGCATTATTAATAGTATTTGTTGGATATGACAAAATAGCAAGTCTACTAGAAATAAGTGTAGTAATGGATATGCTAAAGATACAAATTATTGGAATTATAGTATTTTGTATAGTTATGAGTAATACATCTTGTGTATCAATATCGATTGAAGGTAAAAACTTATGGATATTAAAATCTTTACCAATAGATGAAATGGATATTTTTAAAAGTAAGATATTACTTAATATACTATTAACTATTCCAATATCATTAATAAGTTTTTTAGTAATTGGAATAAAACTAAGCTTTGAATTACAAGCAATTATTTTAGTTATGATTTCAATAGTATTAATATCAATATTTAGTGCAATTTTAGGATTATTTATAAATTTACTTTATCCAAAACTTGAATTCACTAGTGATGTGCAAGTTGTAAAACAAAGTGCTAGTGTAATAATAAATATGATTAGTAGTTTATTATATGTGGCTATACTTTGTGGAATAGGTTATGTATTAAAAATAAGTAATTTTGAAGTGTTCTTATTTATATCAAATATTATAACTTTTATTAGTATATTAGGTTTATACAACTTATTAAAATATAAGGGTGTAGAGTTATTTAAAAAATTAAGTTAATTCGCAATATTAATAAATTGTGAATTAAATATTATTCAATAGCTACTAAGCTTAATATTTACGTAGATATAATAAAAAATAGTCTGAGGTTAACTCCTTAGACTATTTTTAATATTTGGGTATGTTTTATATATGCGCTTTAAGTTCCTTTATAAACTTCTTTCTCCTTACATTGTATAAAATTAAGTCAATAATCAAATATGTAACCATCATTATTATTATCATTTTCAAATCTTTTATTTCAAATAAAAAATATACTACTTCTAATATCAATAATCTCTTTGTAGTCTTAAGTCGTTGAATACCTTCAAATCTACAATATGTAGCGTTATCTATATTTACGTTATATTTTTTATTAAATTTATCTACAGAACGATCTATTCCAAACATATAGTTTTTTTCTAATATCCCTATACTTGCTGATAAAGAACCAATAACTACAAACAATATACCTATATTTTGATCCATATAATTATCCCCCTAAAATAATATCTCCTCGCACGTTATAACAATTGCGACTTAATTTATATTGTATCACTTTCAACACTCATTTAAAATATAGCCTAATATTTAAATATACTACTAAATAAATGTTATAATCTAGATAAGTTAACAATTGTTATATATTACGAAGTTAATTATATTTATACAGTACATTTTACTTCAAAATATGGACTTGAAAAATCATAATTATATCCAGGACTTATAATAATAGTCTTATCACTACAACCTACATCAGAAAACATATCACAAATATCATCAAAATTAAATGAACTAGTTTTTTTACATAAAAAAGTGCCTTCTTTAACTTTAATTATATTTTCAATATTAGAATCTATTTTATAAACTTCACATGCAACAAACTTAGTAACTACATCATCTTTTATATTTATAATTACACCGTAATCATGTTTAATATATAAGTTTTTGCTAAAACATTCATTAAACATATCATCTAGAAGTTTATAAAAATTATCATTCATTTCATCTTCATACAAAGGAATTGTATAGTAATACTTTTCATCAAAATTAAACTCTTTTGACTCATAATCACTATAACTATTTATTCTTTCTATATCATCTTGTAAAAAATTTAAAAAGCTCAAACTATTATTAAGACTAGATATTTTTTCTTCTGTAATTTTCTTTCCATATTCTATTAATTGTATATAATCAATTTTATTATTATCTTTAAATACCAAATCCTTTACTTCTTTTAAAGGTATAGATAAATTAACACATATTTGTATTAACTCAACCATTCTTGTTTGTTCAAAGTTATAGTATCTATAATTACTATTAGGATCAACATATACAGGTTTTAATAGTCCAATTAAGTCGTAATATCTAAGTGACTTTATACTACATCCAGTTCTTTTTGAAAGCTCTCCTATAGTTAATAATTTACTTTTCATAAAATCTCCTTGACTCTACCATAAGGGTATACTTTATAGTTATTATAGAGTTTTATTGTGTTAATGTCAAAGGAGGAGAATGATGAATCAAGAACTTTTTGGAATAACTCCACCAAAAAAATTATTTGTTAAACTTGCAATTCCAAGTTTAGTCAGCATGTTATTTTCATCTATTTATATGATGGCTGATGGAATGTTTGTTGGAAAAGTAATAGGAAGTAAAGGTTTAGCAGCTATAAACCTTGTTTTTCCAATTATAATGATAGTATTTGCAGTTTCAGATATGATAGCAGCAGGAGCATCTGTAAAAATAGGAATTAAACTAGGTGAAAAAAAGGAAGAAGAGGCAAGTAATATTTTTTCAATTGCTCTTTTACTTATGTTTATTATAGATAGTATTTTTATGATATTAAGCTTAGTTTTTGCTAAAGATATTATATTTATTTTAATTAAAGATAAAGAACTTGCTACTTTATCATATAGATTTGCATATGTATTTATTTTAGCACTACCTATTATAGCACCATTTTTTGCACTAGATAATTATTTAAGATTATGTGGTAAGGCAAATATGAGTATGTGGATAAATATAGCTGTATCAATACTTAACATTATATTAGATGCAATTTTAATTGGATACTTTAAATTAGGAATAGAATATGCTGCACTTTGTAGTGCTTTAAGTATGTCTATAGGAACTTTAATTTTCTTATATCCTTTTATTATGAAAAAGGTTACATTAAGATTTACAAAACCTAAAGTAGATGTAAAAGAGATTTTATACATTATATATAATGGAAGTTCTGAGTTTTTAAGCAATATATCAAACTCGATCATGGCAATTATAACTAATGGATTTCTTCTTTATTATGGTGGTCCAGTAGGTGTAGCGGCATTTTCAATTGTTATGTATATAGATGCATTAATATCACCAATATTATTTGGTATGATAGATTCAATACTTCCAGTTATTAGCTATAATTATGGTGCTAAAGATTATAAACGTATAACTCAGTTTTTCAAAATAACTTGTATAGTTGGATTTACTATTTCAATTTTAACTATGATTATAATATTTATATTCCCTGATTTCTTAGTTGGATTATTCTCTTCAAAATCAGATGTTGATATTATATATATGGGTAAAATAGCATTACTATTAAGTGCGCCATCATATTTATTTAAATGGTTTACTATGACTGTAGGTAGCTTTTTAACTGGACTTGAAAAAGCAACTGAATCTATAGTAGTAATGTTGGTAGAATCAGTTATACTTCCTTTAATACTGATTGTAGTTTTAACTAAGGCTATAGGAGTTTATGGAATATTTATCGCACCAAGTATAGGTGGAATAATTTCAGTAGCTATAGCATTTATACTTTGGAGAAAATGTGTTAAAGAAGAATTTGAAAATAAATAATTTAAACTTATTTAAGGAGAGAAGTATGAAAGATAATAATATAGAAAATATAGTCACATTAGAACTTGTAAAAGAAGATGAACTATATAAATTTAAAAAAGACTTACAAGAATCATTTTCAGTAGCAGTAATAGAAGAGTTTGGCTCTGTAGATGCTGGACCTATTCCATATGATGAAGAGATAGAAAAAAGTTTTAACGCTCCTGGAGCAGTTATATATCATATACTATCAAATGGTATAAAAGTTGGTGGAGTAGTAGTTTCTATAAATGAAGAAACACAACACAACTCTTTAGACTTTTTATTTATAGCTAAAGGTAAAGGTGGTAAAGGTATTGGATATAAAACTTGGAAAGCTATTGAAGAAAAGTATCCAGAAACTAAAGTTTGGGAAACTCATACACCATTCTTTGAAAAACGTAATATTCATTTTTATGTTAATAAGTGTGGATTTAAAATAGTAGAGTATTTAAGTGAAAAGTATCATAATCCAGATGAAGAAGGATTACCAGGTGGAGAAGACTTCTTTAGATTTGAAAAAATAATGAGATAAAAATAGGAGCATATGCTCCTATTTTTAATAGAATTCATAAAATATCCTTGACTATACCATAGGGGTATACTTTATACTGATTATATAAAATAATGAACTTATTAATATTACAAACTAATTATAAAAATTACTAGTGATATACATAAGTTATTTTTATAGTTTATAATAACAACCAAATAGTTTAACATAACAACATAAATTAAATAAAAATAGTTTTTGCTACATAGCAAAACTATTTTAATGAATAGCAACAGGAGTTTAAAACAGTGGATTTTTTGAAATATTTATTTAGAAACGCAACCGAATACAGTGATTTTAATATATTCGGATTGGCACATATAACCATATTATTTATAGGAATTTTAGGTATCGTATTTATACTAAAGAGAATGAATGTAAGTAGGAAATTTGAGCGAATTTTAGGTATAGTGTTATTAGCACAACAAATTATCTTATATACATGGTATTTACGATCTGGATATAAGTTATTAACAGAAGGTCTACCATTATATCATTGTAGAATAGCAATAATATTGACTGGTATTGGTTTATTTTTTAATAAAAGCATTTGTAAAAAAATAGGTTCTATATGGGGGTTAATAGGGGCAGTATCTGCATTAGTATATCCAGTGCTAGACCCATTTGTATTTCCTCATATAACTCAAATTTCTTTCTTTATAGGTCATCTATTCCTTCTTTGGAGTTCTGTTTACTGTATATTTGTTGAATGCATTAAACTTAGTAAAAAAGACCTTAAAATAATTATATACTTCACTAACATATATCATATATCAATGTTTATATTTAATCATATTATAGGCTCTAATTATGGATATATGAGAGTATCGCCTATTGGTATAGGGAATGATTTACATCCGGTAGTATATGGGCTTATAATTATAGCTATATTTAATGCATTAATAGTTTTTATGAATTCATTAATGAATAGACAACAAAAGAACAACACAAACTTAATGAAACTTTACGCATAAATAAGGCAAAAACTAGAAGATATTATTCTTCTAGTTTTTTTGCCATATTTAAAAATAAGTTGGTTTTAGGTCTAGGTTTATATGATAGCTTTAGTTTTAATTACATTTAGCTACTCTAAAATAAAAGAATATACTGTGTTAAAAGATGTTTTCGTATTTATAAATGAAAATATCGTTTCAATTTTGATAGTGAAAAAAGATGATGATATTCACGATTATGATTAATTAAAAATATATTATTATATCCATATAATTATCTTTGCAATTTAGAAAAATATTTATCGTAATTTTAATATCAACACTGTATTAAAACATAGCTTAATAATTAAATCATCAATAAAATATATCAATTTAGAAAATTTTAATTGGTATATTTTTTTATGTTATACAACTAAATTGTGCAAGAAATTAACAAAAATAGTAATTATAAAATTTATTGAAAAGTTTACTTATAATATACTTTAATATTAAATAAAATAAACTTTATGTGTTGAAAAATACATAAGGTTAAATTGAAATTAAAATCATTACAAACTTTTAAAAGTTTACTTATATTAAACTTAAAAAAAATTAATGTAAACTTTTAAAAAATAAAACTTAAATATTGTTGGAATAACTGGATTATAAAAAATATAAAAAATACTTGATAAAATATAAAAATGTTTATATAATAAATCTTGTTAGTTTAATAAAAGTAAATTTAAAGTATAAAAATAATAATCTTTTTACAAAGTTATCTTTTGAAATTTTGAAAGGAGGTTTTATGTGAATACTGAAAAATATGAAAATATAGGGTACAATGAAAAAATTCCTTTACTTAGTTTGTTAAAAAATTATAGTGAAATGGATATATCCTGTTTTGATGTTCCAGGTCATGTGAGAAGTCAGGGAGTATCTATACTTAATGATTATTTAGGTAATGAAATTATGAATATGGATATAAATTCTTCACCACTTATGGATAATGTATCAAATCCAAATGGAATTATAAAAAAAGCACAAGAATTATTGGCAAACTCATATAATGCACATAAATCTTTTTTTATAACTAATGGAACTACTCAAGCTATACATGTAATGATACTAAGTATGTTAAGTCCAGGAGATAAGATACTTTTACCTAGAAATGTACATAAATCAGTTATAAATGGATTAATTATGTCTGGAGCTACACCAATTTTTATTCAGCCTGAGTTTGATTATGATTTAGGAGTAAGTTTGAATATAAGTTTTGAGAGTGTTTATAAAGCTATATCAGATAATAGAGATATTAAATGTTTATTTTTATTGAATCCAACTTATTATGGCGCATGTTCACAATTAGAAAAAATAATAAAATTATGCAAAGATAATAATATTAAAGTTTTAGTGGATGAGGCACATGGTGCACATTTCCGGTTTCATAAGGAATTACCGCCATCAAGCATAGAGCTAGGTGCAGATATGGCAGCTATAAGTATACATAAAACTGGAGGAGCATTAACCCAAGCATCAGCACTTTTAATAAATAATACGGTAGATGATAAAAAGGTTTTACAAACTATAAATATGCTACAGTCTACATCAGCATCTTACTTACTTATGAGTAGTATAGATGGAGCTAGATATAACTTAGATATAAATGGAGAAAGGCAATTATCTAATGCTTTAAATCTAGCTAGGTATGCAAGAAATAAGCTTAATAGGATTGATGGTATAAAGGTTTATTCACCACAGGATTTAAAATCAAAAGGTGTAGAGTTTGTAGATGAGACTAAGTTATGTATAAATGTTAAAGGCTTAAATTTAACAGGATTTGAAGTGTATGATATGTTATATAAAAATTTTTCAGTTCAAGCTGAATTAGGAGATTTGTATAATGTACTTGCACTTATATCCATTGGTACTACAAAGAAAGATGTAGATAGACTTATAAAATCTATAGAAATTATAGCTAAGACTAAAAAAAGAAGTACAAAAATAAAAGATATAGAAATAAGACAGATTAATACTGAAATAGGTATAAATCCTAGAGAAGCATTTTATGCAAAAAAAGAACTTGTAGATATAAAAGATTCATTAAATATGATATGTGGAGAATCTATAATGGCATATCCACCAGGAATACCAATTATATCTCCAGGAGAAATAATAACTTATGAGATTATAAATTACATAAATTTACTTAAAGATAGTGGAGCATATTTTACAGATGCTCAAGATAAAAAATTAAATAAAATATTAGTAGTAAATGATACTGCTAGTATCAGCTAAGGAGTGTGTTTTTATGAAATTTGAAACTTTAGGTCGTCATATATTAGTAGAATATTATAATTGTGATGAAGAAGTATTAAAAAACCCAAAGTTAATAGAGGAGTTTATGAATAACTCAGCTTTAAATGCAAAGGCTACAATAGTTGATTCTGTTTTCCATCACTTTAATCCATGGGGTGTATCAGGCGCAGTAATAATAGCAGAATCTCATTTAACTATACATACATGGCCAGAATATGGATATGCAGCAGCAGACTTTTTTACTTGTGGAGATATAGATCCATGGAAAAGCTTTGAATTATTAGAAACTCTTTTAAAAGCAGAGAAAAGTGAGTCAACAGAGATACCTAGAGGATTAACTACAAAAATACAAAAATTTGCAAAAAAAGATTTAGGCAATATTACTCATAAGCCGGAAGCTATATAAATAATAAATACCTAAATATAAATAAAAAATAAAAATAAATTTGGATTTTGGGAGGAAGTACTATGGAGCTTTGGTACACAGAAGAGTGGACTGACAATGTACGTTTTTCAATAAAAGTAGATAATCACTTATTTAGTGATAAATCAGAATTTCAACAAGTAGATGTATTTGAAAGTAAGGAGTTTGGAAAGTTCTTAACACTAGATGGACTTATGATGGTAAATTATAAAGATGAATTTATATACCATGATATGATAGTTCATACACCTATGGCAACTAATATGAATATAAAGAATGTATTAGTCATTGGTGGTGGAGATGGAGGAACAGTGAGAGAACTTACTCGTTACCCACAAATAGAAAAAATAGATATGGTAGAAATAGATAAAATGGTTGTAGATGTATCTAGAAAGTATATAGATATATGTGCATGTAAATTAGATGATAAAAGAGTAAACTTATATTACGAAGATGGTGTAGCTTTTGTTAGAAATGCTAAAGATGCATCTTATGATTTAATAATAGTAGATTCAACTGATCCAATAGGCCCTGGAGAAGGACTATTCTCTGTAGATTTTTATAAAGATTGTTATAGAGTATTAGGTGAGGATGGAATACTTGTAAATCAAAATGAAAGTCCTTATTTTGATTTTAATGCAAAAGAGATGAAAAGAGCTAATAATAAAATAAAGAATTTATTCGAGGTAACTAGAGTTTATCAAGCTCATATACCAACATATCCATCAGGACATTGGTTATTTGGGTTTGCATCTAAGAAATTTGATCCAATAAAAAATCACAACAAAGAAGCATGGGAAAATTTAAATTTAAAAACAAAATACTATAATAGCGATATACATAAAGGAGCATTTATGCTACCGCAATATGTAAAGGATATGTTAAATGAAAATGAATAAATTTTCCAATATAAATACATTTATGGGTATGGAAAATCCTTATGATAAATCTGATATAGTCGTTTATGGAGCAGGATTTGATGGAACTACATCTAATAGACCTGGAGCTAGATTTGCAAGTAGTTCTATGAGACCTGAATTTTATGGACTTGAAACGTATAGCCCAATTCTTGAATTAGATTTAGAAGATTTTAAAATCTGTGATATGGGTGATTTAGATTTAAGTATTGGTGATACTGATAAAGTATTACAAGAAATATATGAAGGTACAAAACAAATTATACAAGATAATAAAATACCTTTTATGATAGGTGGAGAGCACTTGGTTACCCTTCCTGCATTTAAGGCAGTTTATGAAAAATATGAAGATGTTTATATACTACATTTTGATGCCCATACAGACTTAAGAGAAGAATATAATAATAATAAAAACTCTCATGCTACGGTAATAAAAAGAATTTGGGATATAGTTGGTGATAATAAAATATATCAGTTTGGAATAAGATCTGGAACTAAAGAAGAGTTTGATTTTTCACTTAAGGAAAATCATACGTATATGGAAGTTGGAAATATAAATACTTTTAAGGATATAGTTGATAAATTAGAGTATAAAAAAATATACATAACAATTGATTTAGATGTATTTGATCCATCAATATTTCCTGGAACTGGAACGCCAGAACCTGGAGGAGTTACATATAGGGAATTTGAAAATATATTTAGTATACTAAAAAATTCAAATGTAGATATAGTAGGATGTGATATTGTTGAGCTTAGCCCAGACTATGATAACACAAAAGTATCTACTGTATTAGCTTGCAAGGTTTTAAGAGAACTAGCTCTTGTATTAGGATATAACAATGAAAAAAATAAAAATAAAAATAAATAAAGGAAAGGTGATATAAGGATATGGCAAGACATTTATTTACATCAGAATCAGTAACAGAAGGGCATCCAGATAAG